>VYKS01000045.1_pt3 | contig 83883 bp, 92 predicted proteins | sample 5114511 | NCBI WGS metagenome assembly VYKS01 (sample SAMN12291795, study PRJNA351875) | freshwater metagenome | isolation source: freshwater lake | place: USA: Michigan, Gull Lake | collected 2011-07-05 | reverse complement strand
GATGTCGCCCCGTGAATGGGGCGCGACAAGCCGTGCACGCGGTCAGTCGGGCGCCTCTCGGCGCCCGCCGACGCGCCGTGTATCCACACGCCCCGCAGTTCCTACCTGTTCAGAGTTTCCCTAACGGCCAATGCCGAATGAGTTCGGCCCACGTCGGAGCTTGGCCCTCACGTGGAATCATGTCTTCGTCCTGCACATTGAAACGACACACAACTCGAAGCGCAGTATCGACGACCGACATCTGATCGCCATCCGTGTACACGAGGAGACCACTTGGCGCCCAACACACCGACGGAAGATTTACGGTATCGATGAGCGCAGTCCGTTCGTAGGTCCTGCACGAGTAGACGCCGATGGAATCGTTCATGCAAACCGCAATACGTTCGCCGTCGAAGGCCAGATCCAAAGAAAAGATGTCCTTATCGACAGATAGCGCTAGCGCAGAAGCATCGGAAGACTTCCAAGGCCAGGTTTGCTTGAGAAGCCGACTGCCTTCATACAGCGCATCGTCCAGCATCAGTTGATTTACGAGAAAGACGCAATCGTCAGAGTCTCCTGATCGCGCGATATCCGAGACGATGTCGGTTTCCGCCACGCAAACCCGCTCCACGACTTTGCGTGGGCTTACCCGAACAACATAGCGATCGTCGCTCGCGTTGAAGATAAGAAACTCGCCGCAGGACGAATAGACGACGGGCGAGGTCCGCAACCCAGTGCGGACCTTCTCTATCAGACGTCCGCTGGGCACCTCGTGCCGCTGATATCGGTCGTGATCGAAGATCAGCAGTTGCTCACCGTTGGGCGAGAAGACAACGCCAAACTGGGGGCCATAACCAAAGACGAGAGTGGCGGACAGTCGAAACTCGAGCTGCGCGATCATTGTCCAGGACCGACAGTCCATCACGCTCACCTCGTAATCGCGGCCGTCATCTCGCTTGCGGCGAGAACGTACGGCTGGAACAGGGCTGAGGATCGCCACGCGATCTGTTTCCGCCGAGACCGCGAGTCGCGCGTTCCATCCAAGGGCGATGCTGCGCTTTGACATAGCACTAAGCCGGTTGAGTTGCTTCGTTGGTTGGAAAAGGGCGTGCCGTCGACTTGGCTCCCAACATTTTTTGCAATGTACCAGCTCAACGTAAGCTCACCCACCGCCGATCCTCACCCCCCGCCGGCATCGCCCCCCACGGTGACCGCCGTGCCCACGGCCCTCGAGCGGACAGCGCCCGCTCCAACTAACCCCGGCGGCTGCGGGACTTTGCCTGATCGTCAGGTGCGGGAATTGGGGTGTACTTGCACAGGCATGGGCCGTCGTGCTGCAGAACCCCGTGGTGGGTGGCATCAACATCCGGTTCTTGTGCGACGGCGTCTTGCGCGAAATGGGGTGGTCTCGCGCGCCATGGCTTGGGGTCAGGGGCTGGCCACAGTGGCGGCGAGGGTGGTTCTCGACACTGCATGTACTTCGCGACCCGCGCTTGTGCGCGTGCGCGCCATGGCCGATGTGCGCAACGTCCCGACCCAGCGTGTGATGGAGAACATTGGCTTGCGCTATGAAGGCACACTCCGAAAGGACCGCACCACGCGTGGCGAGCGTATTAACGAAATGTGGTTCGGCGTGCTGTTCATCGAGGGACAAGCGCTGCTCAACACGTCCGGCATGTCGGTTCTCAACCTCGACTGGGCCAATCGCTCAGCGGCCACGCCGGCGTGTGTGGCCTGCGGTCGGGTGGAGTGGTTCGTGGCGGATCCAGACGAGCGCGCGTGATAAAGCGCGCGTCCATGGCCCGCTGCGCCTATCGCACGGCCAACAGATTGACCCAGCGCAATCCGCGAAAGCGCTGAAAGGCGGTGTCAGCTGAGTGCAGCTCTCCTTCGTGTTGGATGGCCAGCGCGGCGAGATGTGCGTCGGAGGTCAGGTTGCCCGCGATCCCGGACTCCAGAAGCAGTGCGCGCAGAATGGACCAATACCGCTCACCTAGTACAAGTACCTCGACACCAGGGTGACACAGCCACTCATCGATCAGTACGTTGGCGCGCTCGAGGGGGAGCGGCCGCTCAAACACCCGGTGGCTGGTGGTGAGACGTAGAAAGCCAAGAATGACAGTCCAACTCAGGGCGAGTGTCTCGTCGCCGCCAAGGCGGTCTTCCAGCCACTGCCGGGCCGCTTCGTGTTGCGGCGCGGCGCGATTGACGACGTAGATAAGCAGGTTGAGATCGGCGAGCCGCATGTGACTGCTTCCGACGCGAAAGATCGCGGCGATGCTCCTCGTCTTCCAATGCGTCGACGATGGCCAGTGCACGTACATTGAGCAGCGCTGTGACACTGGTGCCGCGACGTACCGCCACGAGTCGAAGCTGCTCCAGCCGCTTGGGGTCAATATCGACAGTCGTGCGCATACGGTGATGCTGAAGTATCAACAGAGTGATGTCAACGCATCGGCAGAAGAGATCTGCCGTATCGGAAACCCTTGTGGTCACCATCGTATCCCACAGCGCTTGAAGACCGTCCGCGCCCGTGGGCCCCATAAGGCACACTCAGGAGAAGGCATGCGTTGCTTCGGTCGCGTCTATTCGCCGGCCGCTACCCTCACCCGTTATGCGCTACGGTGTCGGCGTCGATTGCAGGTTGGCCGCCAACAACATGGCGACGCGAAATTCAGCGACGCTTGGGTCAACCAAGAAGCCCACGGTTCCCGGGGGCGATGTGCCAAACGGCACCAGCGATGGGAACGGCTCGTATCGAAAACAATCACTATTTGCCCGACCACACACGGCATCATTGAAAAAGTTGTGCGGGGCACCGCTCCAGTCGAGACTGGGCTGTACCGGACCCACCCCCGGCGGCGACAACACAAACGGGCCGCCCGACGCCAGTGCGACACGAATCTCGAGTGGGAAAACTTGTACGCCGGACACGCCCGCAGGCGGTGCAGGAAACGTGGGCGTAACGAGAAAAAAGTTCAGCAGATTGACGACGGTGAGGTCGAACCGGACCAGCACTTTCCCTGCTTCAACGGCACCAATCGTTCCTGCCGAAAAATTGGAGGCGCGTAGCTCGACAAGTCCTGTGCCGAGCAAGGAGAGGGAAACGCCTGCACGATTGCTGTTTCTACCGATAGCTGCGCCGTCACCGTAGGCAGCATTCGCTTGGCCAATCTCCAGCGCACTGACGGTGGGCCCCGAAACAGCAAGCGTGCCAGTACGGAGGTTGAGGGCCACGATATACGCGCGGGCCCGCACCGATTCACGACTGTCCGTGGCTGATGGCGGGTCAGCGATGCCACGTCCCTCACAGCCTATGCCAAAGAACAACACAGCTGCGACCACGAAGCTTCGCGTCACTATCTTGGCGGGGAATACGAGACGTGGCATGCTCAAAAGTGCCTCAAAACACGTCGGGTGGCTGTAACGATCTTCCAACCATTGGGCCACGTCCACTCAAATACGCGCGCGGGACGGACGATCCGCCAAGTACGCCTTGCGGAGTTGACGATCGATGATGCCTCGGGCATGCGACGCATCGCCTGTCAGATCACCTTGCTCCCAGAGCCCGAACAGGTCGAGCGATTCTTCCCGCGCAGGCGCGCCGGCCAGATGTTCGGCTACGAACAATGTCTCGGCCAGCGGATGCTCTTCGGCGGACGTATCGCGGCGATGATGCGTGCCAATGGCGTCGGCGGCGTCGACGCCCAGCCCCCAGCGATGCGCGGCAACGGCTCCCAGCGGTTCATGAAGCTCGGCAAACACCATCTTCAGCCAGCCGTCGGGCAACGAGACGTTCCGACGGTTGGCGGTGCGTACTGAGGCAATACGGTCGAAGATGATCAACTTGCCGTCATCATGAAGGAGCGCGATGGCAAACGCCTCTCGCTGTCCGCACCGAACGCCGGGGCCATTGCGCGCGCCATAGGACCGGTATTCACCATGTCCCGCCACGCCTCCCCGGAAGAAAGAATTCTGCCAACGACTCCTTCCTTACATCCGAGAACCGCTAGATGGCCGCCACGCCGGTAACGCTCGGCATCATGTTGTGTGGTATGACCACCACTTCGCCACCCATGCGAATGGCGAGATCCGCCAGATCGTCCACTTCGTCATCGGTGTGTGGGTCATCCCTTTCGCCCAACGTCACTCGACCGGTGGCATGATCGGCGGTACCCGGGACCGTAAGGTCGGCGTCCACCAAGAGTGTTCGCACCCGTCCACCGGGGGCAGCAAGGGCGACCTCGGGGAGATCGTCCGAGGAGCGGGCGCGCGGCACCGCGGTATCGAGTTCAACTTCACCAAGCGCATCACGATTGCCGTGAGCGATCGTTGTTCAGCAATTCCGGCCGTGGCGAGAGCAAAGCTTCAAACTCAGGCATTGTGAGTGGCGTATCCAGCGCGGCGAAGGACGGCTCCGCTTCCTGCAATTGATTATCAAAGTGCATGACGTTCTGCTTCTGATCGGGAAAGTGTTGCTCGGGGGCAAAGTAGCCAATCGCCCGCGGGGCACGCGGGGCACGCGGGGGAAAGCGGCGCAAGCAACGGCGGACGGGCCGCCCGCGATGGTTGCCGCGGCACGGTTGGCGCCGACAGGGGCCGCCCGCCGGCGGGCGATGCTCCTCCAGCAGATCTTCGAGGTCGACCCGCTGGCGTGCCCGTCTTGCCACGGCGCGATGCGCCTCGTCGCGGTTATCACGCAGACGTCGGTGATCGACCAGATCCTCACCCCCCGCCGGTCACCGGAACACGGCCCTCGAGGCGCACGAACACGCCAGCGAGCACGCCGCCGCCCGTCAGTCGGCGCGCACGCGGGCGGCGGGCGCGTCGTTCACTTCACGAAGAGTCGACCCGACCGAAATTCCTATCCCGAGTCCCCCCGTAGTCCCCCGCGTCGTTCCCCTTCCTGCGCCAAGCATGGCGCCCTTTTTCTCCCCGTCGCATGTTGGGGCACCTTCACCCCCCTCCCATGCGACTGGCACCTGCCCTTCTCCTTCTCCTGTTCGCTGCGGCCGGTCGGCTGGCGGCGCAAACGCCCCTCGTGACCGGTCGGCCCGCGTCCGGTACCGTGGCGCGCACCGACACGGCACGCTTCACGCTGCAGGCCGACTCCGGATTCATCGTGCGCGTACGCGCGGTCCAGTCGCCGGGTAATGTGGCGCTGCGGCTCATGGGTCCCAAGAACACCGTGGTCGGCGCGGTCAATGCCACGCGTACGGGCTACGAGGAGCTGCATCTCGTCACGCGCGAAGGCGGTGGGCATCAGCTGCAGATCACCGCCGGCGATTCCACCGGCGGCGCGTTCAGTGTGACGCTGCTGATGAACGAGAAGCTCTCGAACGACCCGAAGCGGCATGTGGATCAGCTGCTTGCGCCGTGGAATCGCAACGACGGCCCGGGCGTGGCGGTGGCGGTGTGGCGCGGTGGCCGCACGGTGTTCGCCAAGGCCTACGGCATGGCCAACCTGGCGTACGACATTCCGTTCACCGTGGCCGCGCCCACCAACATCGGGTCCACGAGCAAGCAGTTCACGGCGTTCGCGGTGATGCTGCTCGTGGAAGAGGGCACGCTCTCGCTCGACGACGATGTGCGGAAGCACATCCCCGAACTCAAGGACTTCGGGCAAACGGTCACCGTACGCCATCTGCTCACGCACACCACGGGCTATCGCGAGCTCTACAACTCCCTCACGCTCACCGGCCGTCGGCTCGACGAAAGCGATTACGTGGGGCGCGAGGAGTACATTCCGCTCGTGCAACGGCAGCCGGCCCTGCAGAATGCGCCGGGCACGGAGTTCAACTACAACAACACCGCCTTCGGTCTTGCCGCCATGATCGTGGCCCGGGTGAGCAAGATGCCCTTCGAGGCGTTCATGGCGCAGCGCGTGTTCGCTCCCATCGGCATGACGCACACGCAGGTGCGCGCCGACGTGCGGGTGCCGGTCAAGGGGGCCACGGTGGGCTACTCGCGCAGCGACAAGGGTGTGTGGCGCGACCTGGGTGACCTCGGCGGCTCCATGGGCGCCGGCGGCATTTATACCACGCTCGGCGATTTGCAGAAGTGGGCCGAGCATCTCGCCAACCCCAAGGTGGGGACCAAGGCGAGCATCGCGCAGATGATGACGCCCTTCACGCTGAAGGACGGCAAGAGCACCGGCTACGGTTTCGGCTTGTTCATGGATACGCAGAACGGCCAGACGCGTGTGCATCATGGTGGTGCCGACGTCTCGCACCGCTCCATGCTGGCCATCTATCCCGACCTGAACGCCGGCATCACGGTGCAGAGCAACGACGGCGCGTTCGACAGCGGCATCGCCTTCCGGCTGGCCGAAGCGTTCTTCCCCGAACTCGCGCCCAAGCCGGTGGTGGCGAGCGCGACCTTCGACGCCGGCAAGTACGACGCGAAGAAATTCGACGAGTTCGCGGGGCAGTACGCGCTCGACGCGGCGCCGGCATTCGTGCTCACCTTCTCGCGCAGTAGCGATACGCTGTTCACGCAGGCCACGGGGCAGGGGAAGTTCCGTCTGGCGCCCACGTCGGACACGTCGTTCGCGGTGCAGGGGGTGCCGGCATGGGTGGAGTTCACCCGTGATGCCGCGAAGAAGGTGAGCGCCGCTACGCTCGTGCAGAACGGCACCCGTCAGCGCGCCTCGCGCCGGGAGGGCGTCGCGGCGGCGCCATGGGTCCCGTCGGCGAGCGAACTGGCGGCCATCAGCGGCCGCTTCTTCAGCGAGGAGCTCGAGACGTTCTGGGACATCGCGCTGGTGAACGGCACGCTGGTGGCGAAGCAGCGCCGTGCCACGGATGTGCCGCTCCGCGCGACCGCCAAGGACACCTTTGCCGGTGGCGCCGTCACCCTCACGCTCGAACGTGATCGCGTTGGCCAGGTGATCGGCTTCTACGCCAACGTGGCCCGCTCGCGCGATATCCGTTTTGCGCGGGTGCGGTAAGGGCGCCCGTCAGATCAGGGCGTCCCCGTAATGGTGACGATCGAGTAGGGCGCGATCGTCACGGTTCTGCCGTTGGCGCCCAGCGAGGGTGTGGTCGTCGTGACGCTGCTGCCTGCTGCCGGCTTGGACAGTGGGGCCGCACTGCGCTGCACGAGTGTCGCTTGCGTAAATCCCAGCGTGCGCACGTCGAGCGTGAGGGGATCGGCACTCGTGTTCACGAACGTCGCGCGGGCGGCACTTGCACTGCGCGCGAACACACCGACCGTGCCTGCTGCGTTGGTGGGCACGGCCTCGACGCAGCTGGCCTCACGCAACGAGGCGGACAGCGCCGACAACACTTCGCCGGTGGCGGTCAACGCATATGGGGTGAACCCCGGCGCCAGCACGACATCGGGCGAACGCCCCGGATGCACCACCGCCTGCCATGGTGCATTGCCGGTAAGCATGTGCTGCAGCAGCACATCCACGCGCGGGTCCTGCAGCATGAGCAGCATCAGCTGCGATTGAATGAGCCCATGCATCCACGTGCCCACCAACTCCGGCGCATCGGTGAAGCTGGCGTTCAACTCGGTAATCCACAATCGCTTCGCCGCCGGCAGTGCGGTCCACTGTGGCTGCGCGAGCGTAGCGCGCCAATACGACTCTGCATAGCCCGCGAGCGCGCGTAGATACTCCGCATCACTTGCCCCGCGACGTCCGGGGAGCCGAGGATAGAAGTGCAAGGCGAACGCATCCACGTCGGTGGCGATACCAGCGGCGAGGATCTGCTCGTTCCACGTGAGCATGCGCGCATCGTGTCCCGTCGCCGGTGCGCTGCTGGCGATGTCCACACGCGGCACGAACGCCGGATAGGCGAAGCGTGCGGTGGGCGCGAGCAGCCGAAGTGCCGCCGCGAGTCGCTTCACGTATGCCACGTGTGCGGCGGCGGTGGGAAACAGGCGCTGCGTGTTGTCCGTGCCTTCTACCTGCCCGAAGTACGGTTCGTTGGCGAGCTCGATGAGTGGTGTGGCCCCACCGGCTGCGCGTACGGCACTGATCCAGCGCACGTTGTCGTCGACGCTCGCCGTCACCGTGTTCGCCACCAGCATCAGGGTGCCGTCCACATCACGCGCGAACGCGGCGAATCCTGCCGACGTGCTATTGCGGAATGTGCCGAAGCGCTGAAAGAGCCCCGGTGGCGTGAGCTGGGCGTTGTCCCACGTACGACAGCTGCCGTAGCGGCACGCGTCCACGGGGCGGCCGAGTGACCAGTCGAAGTAGTCGGCCTCGGTGCCACCGGGGAGGCGTACGACGGGGCGGCCCAGCGAGCGTACTGCTCCGAGCAGACGCGTGTCGGCATAGTGCGACTCCCAGAAGAGCGCGTTCACGTTGGCCCCGAACTGCACGCCGCTTGGCCGATTGGGGGTTGTGCAACGTGCGGTGACGTTCGTGGGAGGCGGGGTGATGTTGTCGGTGTCGCCCGTATCGGGTGTGCTCACCGAACCGCAGCCGGTAAACGCCACTGTGCACAGTATGGCGCGCCACACCGCGCCCCATGTCAGGCGCGTCGGGTGCCGTGGCGCCGGGGTCAGCATTCGATCTCCGCGCGCGTGGCCACATGTGGCGAGGACTCGGACACACCGTGCGCGGCGAGCCACGCCTCCACATGCGCGTGGGCAATCGCCTGCCCCTCCGCCATGTGCTCGGCCGATGCGCCGTGGGCCAGCAGCGACGCGCGGAGCGCCGCGAGCGGTGCCACCAGCGACCAAGAGAGTACCCGCGGCGTGGTGCGCCGCAGACGCGGATGCCGGTTGCCGTATACGGCCAACGTGGCGGCCACGGTGTCGATCATCGCGAGAATCTGGTCGTTGAAGCGGGCGCGCAGCTCCGGCGAGCGGGCCGTTTCCGCCTCGAGCAATGGTCGTAGTCTCTGCGCATTTGGATGACTCCAGAGCGCCACCAGACCCTCATCAAGTAAGCTGACGTACGCTTCCAGCGGTAGTGCCTGTGTCGCGAGCGAGCGGGCAAGTTCGTGCGGGGCGTCGGCGCCGGTGGAGCGCATGAGGTCGTCGACGAAGGCCTGCTTACTGGGAAAGTGTGCGTAAAAGCTGCTCTCGCGGATGCCCACCCCGAGCGACTCGCACGTCTGTCATGCTGGCCGGCCGGCCTCAGGCTTCCTGCGGCACGCCCAGCGCGTCGAGCGCCGCGGTGAAGCGTCCGACGTCACCGACGCAGTACGCCGGGACGAGCCACTCATCCTCGCCAGGACCGCGCAGGTGGATCCAGTCTTGGGATCCGGTCCACGGTGTCCGGCGATAGCACTTCACGTCCGCGACTGGTATTCGCTTTTCCCAGCGACCGGCGAAGAAGAAAAGGCCCTCGCGGTCTATCCGGCTGCCGCTGCGCCGGCCGAGCACGAAGAACCCGGCGGCGAATAGGGTCGAGAACAGCGTCACGACGACGAATCCTGGCGGTGCGCCATATGACCGGCCCACCCAGCTCATCGCCGCGCCGAGGATGGCCGCCACGGCCACGATCGGTCGGCGCGTCGACTCGGCGTGCTGGTAGAGAAGCGCGGGCATCCGGGCTTCCTCCCGAGGCCTCGATCGGGGCTGCACTTACCGCCCCATGCCGCGCGTCGCCCAGAGCGGCGGCACGAACAGCATCAGGAAGCCCGTGTTCAGCAGGGCGTTCTGCCAGTGACCGGACAACGGGGCGTAGGACGTATCGGCCACGAACCATGCGCCGACCGAGGCGGCACCCAGGACCCGGGCATCCCGGGAACCAAGGGCGAACAGCGTCCGCGTCACACGGAACAACGCGCACCCCCAGCCGACCAGAACGCCGCCGATCACGGCATGGGCAGGGGATACCGAGCCGGCCGCTTCCGCGCCAAACCTGTCGAGGTACCCCGGGGCGCCGAACACCCGCAGCGAGAAGGCTCGCCGCGTCAGACCCGGGGCGATCACCATCACCATCACCATGCCGAAGAGGATGACCAGGGCCGCGGCCGCAAGCATGTACATGATTCCGTGATGTAGGCTGGCAGATCTCGAGTGCCGATCTACGGCGCAACGCCGGCTTCTGCAGCGGGCGCTGAAATGAAATGCGCGCGCAGCGCGCTTCCGAAGACGCCCGTCTGCCGCAAGCACCAGTAGGCCGGCGTCGCGTAGATGTTACGTCGAAACAGCTCGTCGCGCAACGGAACGGTGACGGTGCACGCGCGAGTCGAGCGTCGGCTCGGCGCTCCCCGGTCCCAGAGCGCGCCTGCCCGACGCGACGACGGCGGCGCGCGGCGTCTACACGCCCCAACGCCCGCAGCCGTCGCCGCTCGTTCGACTGGTGTCCGATCATCTGCATCGGCGGCAGATGGTCTCTTACAAGCGCTTCGCCCCCTGACCGGCACCGGCTCCGCGTCGGGCGAGCATGGGCGCAATGCCGAACGCACCGAAGATGCCGGCGGTCACCTGCGCCAAGTGCGCGTTGTACCCCTCGAGGTGGTCCCCCATCCCCATGCGATCCACGATCGTGCGGAACGGGCGTGTCCCGGCCGGTGCGGTCACGAGGGCGAGCAGCGCGTCGGCGACCAACTGCGGATCCTGCGCTTCGTTGGAGGCGAGCGCCTGCTCGAATCCGTGCAGGAACTGCGTGGCGGCGTCGGACAGTGGCTGCAGCGCGGCCACCCGGTCCCGATCGCTGGGAGTGACGAGGTTCGGAATGAAGCTGGTGGGATAGCCACCCGGCTCGATGATCGCGACGTCGATACCGAAGCCGGAGAGTTCGAGCGAGTAGTTCTCGGCCAACCCCTCGAGTGCCCACTTGCTCGCGTTGTACGGTCCGTAAAACGGCACCGCGATGCGGCCAAGCAGGCTCGACACGAAGACCACCAGCCCGCTGCCGTTGGCCCGTAGGTGCGGCGTGGCGCCACGGGTCACCCGGTGTGCGCCGAAAACGTTGATGTCGAAGAGCCGCTGCAGGTCGGTGGCTGTGAACGCCTCCTGCACACCGATCACCCCGACGCCGGCGTTGTTGACCACCACGTCGAGTGTGCCCACCTCGGCGATTGTGTCGGCGATCGCCTGCTCGACGCTCGCGTCGCTGGTGACGTCCATCTCGCGCACGGTAACGCCGAGCGCGCGCAGCTCGGCGGCTGCCGCCGCGTTGCGGCCCGTGCTGTCGCGCATGGTGCCGACGACGGTGTGTCCCGCCTGCCGAAGCGTGCGCGCCATGCGGGCGCCGAACCCGCCGCCGGCGCCCGTGATAAATACCGTAGCCATTTGCTGTACTCCCATGTGTCGGTTGACGTGAGGAACTCGACGGGCAATTATGTGCGGTACAACCAGAACCGAAAGAAGGCACCCGCTTGTGCGATACTCACCAACAGGTAACCATGACTGAGCCAACCTCGTGCGGCGTCGAGACCGAGACCGTGCGCGATGTCCTCGAGTCGATCGCCGACAAGTGGACGCTGCTGGTACTGGATGAGCTCGATGACCAAACGCTGCGTTTCACCCAGTTGCAGCGCACTCTGGGCGGCATCAGCCAGAAGGTGCTGACCCAGACGCTGCGCGCGATGGAGCGCAACGGGTTCGTCGCGCGCACGGTGTATCCCACGGTGCCGCCCAAGGTGGAGTACGCGCTCACGCCCATGGGACGCGACCTCGGAGAGGCGATATGCGGCGTCTGGCGGTGGACGTCGGAGAATTACCCGCAGGTCATCTCGGCGCGCTGTGCCTTCGATGCGCGCAAGGACCACCCGGTTGTGGGCGTGTAGCCTCGTGCTTCACATCGCGGACCGCGCGGCCGCCCGATCGATGAGCGTGAACACGTAGCCATCGTTTTCCTCGCGCGTGCGCCCCAGCAGCTGCGAGCGCCACGCGACAGGCATCCACGCGGTTACGGGTGCCGCGCTCATCGCTGCGCCCTCAATGGCCGCATTCGTGCCGTTGTCGGGCGTGTCGTTGACGGCCACGAGCATTGCGTCACGCGGGTCGTGCCCGTGTTGGACAGCGACCCGCGCCAGTGCCGCACCGGCCCCTGCGTGATGGGCTCGCGGGATCACGGTTGCCTGTCGCGGACATCGTCCTCACACGCGGACCGTCCTTTGTGCCGCGCTTCGCACTCGGCTTCGACACCGGCCCACTGTATGCGTATCTCGTGTTCGTCTCAGTGCACGCGGTGTTCATTCACGGCAATGTGTCGTGGCGCTTTCTGCGGTGGGTGGAAGCGACCATGGTGACGCCGCGGTTTCACCATTGGCACCACGCGATCGAGCACGAAGCGATCGACAGGAATTTCGTCGTACACTTTCCGTTCATCGACAAGTTGTTGGGCACCTACTCTGGGCGTCCGTGCGGTAGCGATCCGCGAGCGCACGACGAGGGACGGTCCCCATGCCCTAGCCCCAAAGGGCAGCGCGGCAATCCCGATATCCGGACGTACGCCTAGGGGGTCGCCCGCGTCAGGCGACCGATCGTCGCCGGCCAGCAATGGGGAGCGAAGATCCGGGTGCCGTGGCCAACGTCAAGGCGCAGCACCCGGAACATGCTGAGGCGACCGTTCAACGCGCGCACCGGTTCCTCTCCCGCAAGAGCCTTATTTCGGGGGGAGAACCGGCGTCCGGCCGAACGGAATCCGCCAGCCCGCCAAGTAGCTGAAGGTGCGGTTCTGCAGCTCGGCCTCCGACACGATGTTGCGCACGCCGTAGCCATAGCGCACGGTGAGCGTCATCGTCCCCGGTCCCAGCCGAGCGTCGAGCCCCGCGCCCCCGATCAGGGTGGCATCAACGTTCTGAAAGTCGGCAAGTTGGTCGCAGTCCGCGCTGACGCTCGTCCCATTCGCGCGCTCCCTCGCCGTGCAGGAGAGCAGGACGCCGGCGCTGGCACCCAGCGTGACAAAGGGACGCACCGTGCTGCGGGGACTTGGCCCGAGATGCAGCAGGAGGGGAACCTCGAGGTACCTGAGCCGAACGTCAGCGGCGGCCCCTTGGTTCTTCATGCTGGCTCCCTTCGGGGAGTACAGACCATCCACTTCGAGGGCAACGTAGTCGTTGAGGGTGCGCATCAGTTGAACACCGCCCGCCACGCCGATAAGCGACTCCATCTGATCGGCGTCACTACCGCCCACAGTCGAGCGGTTGGCGCCGGCCAGAACGCCCACGCTCCACCGCTGTGCGGCCAGCGGCGTGGCGAGCAAGGGGAGCAAGAGAGTTGTGCAGACCGCCAGGATGACGCGATACGACTTGCTGCAGCTACGCTGGAGGAAGAGCATGCGGGTACCACTTGAGGTTGACCGTGCGGCACGACCGAGATGCCATGCGTGGGGGGCAAACTTCATCGGCCCAGCGATACTGGCCAGCGCCAACCGGGGGAACGGCACGAATGGGGGGGGAAACGGCGTCACTGGTTGGCCGAGCGAACGGGAGCCGAGCGAACGGGAGCCGTGCGATGCGCTGAGGGCCCACGGTGCGACAGTGCCTGATGGGAGGAGTACCGATGCGAAGCCACCGAGTCACGCCAGAGCGGGTCGATCACACCCTGCAACACGCCGGCGGCCGGAATCTTCTCGAGACTCGGCGACACGAACGCCAACGTGCTACCGCGGGCGTGCGCCCTATCGGCGCGAAGCCGCGACCGCGGGGATCGCTGGTACTGAGACTCGTGGCGTCGCCCCGGTCAATCTCCGCTCCCTCAGCCGCGTGGCGCGTGATGCGCGGGGACTCAGGGTGGAGCCACTGGGCGATGGCCTCGGGACGCTGTTCGTGCGCGCGCTTGATCGGCTGCTGCACGCGGAGCCCCCAGCGCGCGAGGTCGTGCCCGATGGTGCACACTGGCAACGCGATGCCGTCCTTCCGCTCGAGCAACGCACCGAGGGCGGCGCGCGGGCCTCGACGCCGCCCGCCTAGGAGCGATCCCACCGCATCGACACCGTCCTGTGGTGGGCGCCGGGCGCCGCGCCGATCTCCGTGACGGGGCGCCCCTCCTCGCGCATCGCCATCGCGATCCGCCATGCGTTTCGTCCTCGTTCCATTGCTCCTTGCCGCCGCTACGCTCACCACGGCACTCACCACGGCCTGCGCGCCGGCGAACGAGCATTGGGCCATCGCCGATACCACCGACTCGGCCGGTGTCGTGATCGTGCGTGGCCCCGCAGTCGATGATTCACTGCCCTGGACGTTCACGGAAATCAGGCGTCTGGGAGGTGCCGATACCGGCGCGCAGGCCTTCGATGCGGCCACCGCGTACACAATGGCCACCGATGGTGTGTCACGCATCGCGGTGCTCGACTCCCGCAACAACAATCGCGTGCATCTCTTCGACGCCACCGGCACGCTCCTGCGCACCGCGGGCGGAAAGGGGGGCGGCCCAGGCGAAATGGAGTATCCACAGGGTATCGCAGTCGACCGCAACGGTCGCCTCAGCGCCGTAGGCGCCGCCAAGTCGGCGCTGTTGCGCTGGGATACGCAAGGCACACCACTCCCCGAGCAACGGCTCGACCTGGGCTATGGTCGTGTCTGGGGTATGGTGCAGCTCCACGGCGATGACATCTACGCGGCGGTCGATCTGATCGGTGAGGCGATGGCGGTGCGGCGGCTCGAGCGCTGGGCCCCCACAGACACCCAGCGCATCGATTCGACGGTCGCGCCCAAACCGGCCATGACCAGGTTCCGCTGCGTGGGGCTCACACTACCGCCGCTATTCATAGGCGAGCTCACGTTCGCTGTTGCAGATGATCAGGTTGCCGTGACCCATCAGTCCGCGTACGTCATCGATGTTTATCGAAATGGCGCGCGGGTGCGCAGTGTCCGCCGCGATGTTGCGCTGGTGAAGGCCAGCGTCGCCGATGCCGTGAAGCTGTATCTCGAGGGGTTGATGGTGAGCTTCGGCAGCGAAACATGCACGACGCCCGCGACCGAAGTTGGCGAAAAGGTCGGCGTCGCTCCCACGCTGCCGCTGGTGCGGGCAATGCGCGTGGCGCCGGATGGCAGCCTGTGGGTGGAGCGCGACACCGAATTGCGCCGTGGCCTTGGTCGGGGACGCGCACAAGGAATCGGGCCAGGCAGCTGCACCGCAGGCCCCCGCGCCGTTGCGCGATGGGTCGCTCCGACGCAACGTGCGATTGCCGCAACCATCGCTTCCACCCGCCGCCCACTCCGTGACCCTCCGCCCGCGTTCCCAGTGGGGCACCATGCCCGTGGCGCCCACTACCTACGGCCGTTCCGTCCTCGGCCTCCCGCTCGAAGTGTGGCGCCCACGCGCGCGCTGTGAGCTGCTCGTCTTCGCCGCCATTCATGGCGAGGAGCCCGAGACCACCTGGGCGTTGTCGCGCGCGCTGCGCCAGCTGGCCACGCCGCCGGAACACGTGGCCGTGGTCCTCGCGGCCAACCCCGACGGCCTCCTTCGCGGCACCCGCGCCAATGCCAACGGCGTGGACCTCAATCGCAACTTCCCCGCCAGCAACTGGCGCGCGGGTACTGTGACCAGCCGCGCCACCATCGACGCGCCAAGCGATGTGGTGCTCAGCACCGGCACGGCGCCCGCCTCCGAACCGGAGACGCAGGCACTGCTCGCGCTGATCACCGAACTGCGCCCCGACGCCGTCATCGCGCTGCACGCCCCGCTTGCCTGCATCGACGATGCGAACACCAGCGAACTCGGGCGCCGGCTTGCCGAACGTACCGGCATGCCGTTGGTGCCCGACGTGGGCTACGCCACGCCCGGGAGCTTCGGCTCGTGGGGCCAGGAGCATGGCGTACCGGTCATCACCTACGAGTTTCCCGTGATCGCGAACGAAGACACAATGGCGTTGCACGTGCCGGTACTCGTCGAGCTGCTCACCGGCGCCCTGCCATGATCCCGAGTCCGTCATGACCCTCAATTACATCTGGCTGGCGTTCTTTCTCGTGTCGCTGGTGGTGGGGCTGGTGAAGCTTGCCGGTGGCGACACGGCCGTGTTCGGAGCCATGACCCAAGCCACCTTCGACTCGGCCAAGACGGCCTTCGAGATTTCGATCGGCCTCACGGGCGTGTTGACGCTCTGGCTGGGACTCATGAAGGTGGGCGAAGCCGGCGGCGCCATCGGCGTGATGGCGAAGCTGGTGAGTCCGTTCTTCCGCCGTCTTTTCCCCGAGATCCCGCGTGATCACCCCGCGCTCGGCTCGATCATCATGAACTTCTCGGCCAACATGCTCGGGCTCGACAACGCGGCCACGCCGCTCGGGCTCAAGGCCATGAACGAGCTGCAGACGCTCAACCCGGACAAGGAGACCGCCACCAACGCGCAGATCATGTTCCTGGTGCTGAACACATCGGGGCTCACGCTCATCCCGATCAGCATCATGGTGTATCGCGCCGAACTGGGCGCGGCCAACCCGGCCGACGTGTTTCTGCCCATTCTGCTCACCACCTACTGCGCGACGCTCGTCGCGTTGATCGGCGTGGCACTCATGCAGCGCATCAACCTGCTCGACCCCGTGCTGCTGGCGTGGCTGGTGGGGGTCACGGCATTCGTGGGGGCAGTGGTGTACACGTTCACCGGCATGCCGCAGGAGCGCGTGCAGGCCATTTCCAACGTGGTAGCCAATGTGGTGCTGTACGGCGTGATCAGCGCCTTCCTGATCATGGCGCTGGTGCGCAAGGTCAACGCTTACGAGATGTTCATCGAAGGCGCCAAGGAAGGCTTCCAGGTCGCCATCCGCATCATTCCGTACCTGGTGGCGGTGCTGGTGGCGATCGGGGTGTTCCGCGCGTCGGGCACACTGGACCTGCTCACGAAGGGGCTCGGCGTGCTGTTTGTGGCGATCGGCCTCGACGAACGCATGATTCCCGCCTTGCCGACCGCGCTCATGAAGCCGCTGAGCGGCAGCGGCGCGCGCGGCATGATGGTGGACGCCATGAAGACGTACGGTGCCGACTCGTTCGTGGGGCGGCTGGCCAGCACCTTCCAGGGCGCCACGGATACCACGTTCTACATTCTGGCGCTGTACTTCGGGTCGGTGGGCGTGAAGAAGACGCGGCATGCGGTGAGCATGGGGCTGTTGGCGGACCTCGCGGGTGTGATCGCGGCAATCGTGTTTGCGTACCTGTTCTGGGGGTAGGGGCCGGGCAGTCGGGTTTCAGACGCCGGACATCCGATGGTCGGAGCTCTGTCTGCCGGACGCCAGTGCGGAGACGGAGGTGTGACCGCAGACCTGTTTCGAAGTGGGAGGCCCGACGCCTCGTGAAGGCACTGGCGTTCCCGGGATCTCCCTTGCGGGGAAAGGGTAACGAGCACTCGCCGAGCGTGTGCCTTACTGCCATGTGCCACACAATCCTCAGCGACGGCTGGTTGTACAGAAGGCCGACGTGCTCGTGGTGGAGGTCCACCTCCTCGCCAAGCGTCACCATCACCGTCTCGGGACGCTCTCGCCCGGCATTCGCCATCCGCTGCGGCGGGCTATGCTCGGCGCGATCGCCCGCGTCGCCGCCCGGACCGTCACCGCCGCCATTCGCACGCTGACCGGCGAGCGCGACCTCGCGGTCGGCTTTGTGGCCTGCTTGCAGACGCATGGCGCGCGGGCCAACACGCATCCGCACCGGCAGCTGCTCGTGACCGACAGCGGCTTTTGGCCCGGCGGCATCTTCGTCACGCGGCCCGCCCACGACACCGCACGACGGACCGAGGCCTTCCGCCGCACCGGGCTCCGGCGCGTCGCGCGCCTCGAGCGGTTCGATGCGGAGCAGGCCGCCGGAATGTTGGCCTGGCCGCACTCGGGGTCCCACGCGCACACGGCCGTCTGGGGCCCTCTGGACGATCGTGCGTTCGCGGCGCGCCTTGCCCGATACGGCGCCCGCAATCCCGTTGCGCGGGAGCAGCTGACGTATGACCGGACCGCGAAGGCGGTGCGTATCGCTACGACACGTCGGACGGTCCAACGGCGGGGACCGAGACCACCGACCCGCTCGAGTTACTGGACTGTGTGCTCGTGCACAGGCCGCACAAGGGTGACGTCACGACGCGGTTTGGCGGCTGGGACGCCAACCGTCCGCGCGGGATGCGACGTCAGGCGGAGCCCGTCGCGCTTGAGGCGCCGCCCGTGATCATCCCCGCGCCCCGACTCGCGCGACGGATTGGGCCCCCAGCCGGCATTGCTCCCCCCACGGTGCTTGCCCGCCGTTCCCACGACCCTCGAAGCGCACGAACGAGTCGGTGGGAACGCTTCCACCTGCCAGTCGGTGCGCACGCGGGCGCCGGGCGCGTCGTGTACTCCACGGATAGTCGACCCGCTCCGATGGAAATTCCCATCCCGAATCGCTTTCACGACTCACCTCCGTGCTGCAGCCGGCTCGTGGCGCTGGCGCGCGCGACCTCTGTGCCGTCGCGCTGGCTCACGAGACAAGCCTCGGCAAAAAGGTGCCGACAGCCCGCGCGCACCACTGTCGCGTCCCCAACGAGCGCGTGCCCCGGCGGTGGTCGTCATGGCTTCTCCTGGCTGCGGACCGCGCGCTCGTGGAGCAGGGCCCCGATGCTGATCCAGACGAGATAGATCGGCGCGACCACCGCGTCGGGCCAAGGCGCTGTCGGCGCGAGCGCGAGCGAGGCGACCGCGCCCGCGAGGTTTATCCACAGCCCCAGCCAGGCGGCGCGAGCCAGATCGGTGCGCGGGCGCAAAAGCAGCGCCGTGACCGCCGTCAGCTTCGCGGGACCGAGGATCCAGACAAGGGTCGGCGGGTAGCCAAGCGCCTGCAGTCCGGTCATCACCAACGGCTGCCGAGTGAGCTCGGAGACGGCGGCTCCCGTCATCATCATGGCGGTGACCCAGCGAAAGAGGACCTCGAGCTTCATCGGCTCGTCCCTTGGCGCCCTGCTGCGGAGAGATGGCGCACCGTTTCCGCGCCGATCGTTCCTTTCCCGCCAATGACGCTGTGTAAACCCATATGATCCCCCTGTGTGATGGAGCCAAGCCGCCTCATGTTCACAGCGTACATTTTGACACACGAAGTTCACGATGTCAACATGCAGCCATGACACTTCAGCGCGACGGCTACCATCACGGCGACCTGCGCAACGCGCTCGTGGCGTCGGCCGTCCGGCTGATCGAGACGATCGGGACGTCTTCGTTCAGCGTGCGTGAGGCCGCGCGCGGAGTCGGCGTGTCGGCCAATGCGGCCTGCCGGCACTTCGACGACAAGTCCGCACTGATGACGGCGGTCGCGGCCTTCGGCTTCCGTCAGCGGGCGACGTATAGGGCGTCGAGTGAAGGCAGGAAGTAACCCATGCATGTGGAACGTGGCAGCGGTCCAGCGACGAGCCGACAAGCGCGCGGCAGCGGCAGCAGGCGCTCACATCGAATGCGCGATCAGCGCGCTACCGAAGACCGCGCCCCTCTGCAGCAAGCATCGTGATACGGCTCGGGCACGGGCTGGCCGCCATGACAACGACAAACGGCGTCCGGAGGCCGCGCAATCGCGCAGATACAGATTGATCAGGCTCTGGTATGGCAGTTCCGTTTCGGTCGCCAAGGCCTTGAAGTAGTCCACGGTGGACTCATCGAGCCGAATCGTCACCGATCGCTTCAATCGCGTCGCGGAAGGATTCTTCACGCCCGCAGCGAAATCGAAGTGTGCTTTCATCAACGCCTCGTCCTCTTCGAAGACGGTCCGGGCTTGCTCGAAGTGAACCGCATGCCGCCGCACGTTGGCGGCGGCCTTGGCAGGACTCCACTCGACCTCGAGGCTCAGGCCGCAAACGTACGTATACCGTACATACCGTCACGGTCCAGAAGAGCACGGAGCGGGTCCGAGAACATGTCACTTCGCCGGCGGCGAACCGGTCCTCAGCGGCGCGGCGGCCGAACGACCTGCGGCATTGTCTGCTCGGCGAGCAGCCTCACCTTCTCGGCTATCGGCGGCAAACCGACGCCCGCGCAGCGCGCGTCGAGCCCCGCGATGTCCTCCACGGGCTGCGGAACGAGACGTCCATCCGCCAGATCGAATTGGGAGCCGGAGCGCTGCGGCTGGCCGCGGTGCACGAGGATCCGATCGGTACGGAGGGCGACAGCCGCCTTCGGCAGTTCGGTGCCGGTTGGCAGGCGCTCGAGGTCGGACAACATGGTCGCCTGCCATGCCGTGTCCGGACTGTGCTGCACGATAAGCCACGCGGCGTGCTCTGCGCTGTCACCGGCGCTCGTACGAGACGGCCACCCGGCTCAAGCCACACTCGTGCGCAGCCACCGAGTGCGGGCACTATCGGCACGCAGCGAGACGAACAGCGTCGCTGTGTCCTGCGCTGCGGCGCCCTGGGCGAGCGCCTCCCGTCCAATTTGATCCTCGCGACGGAGCCGCAGGAGCGTGTCCACACGCGAGGCGTCCCACTTCACCGACGCGACCGCATCCATTCTGCGGGGGGTTCAGAGCTGCTCGTGGTACAGGCGCTCATCAGGAGCAGCACACTCGTGTACAGCGGGCGGCCGACGTGGGAAGTCGTCATGCGAGACGGAGAAGGACGAATGGTGCTCCCACTTGTGTAACGGCATGGGCCGCATCACGCGCAGCTTCAGCGGCGGCGCGCAGCGCCGTCCGCTGCATGCGGTTGTTGGGCCACACTCCCCGATGCTCGAGGCGCGGGCGTTTCACGCGGCGACGCCTCATTGTAGGCCTGCTCAAGGGCCGCTACGTCGAGCTTCACCATCGTCGTCATGGCTTCCATCACGGCCTTCACCTTCCCAGCGTTCCTGTCGCGGATCAGTTCCATGAATCGCCGTGGAACAATTTGCCACGAGATGCCGAACGGATCCTTGATCCAGCCGCACGCGGTAGGCGTCGCGCCGGCCTCGACGAGCTTGTCCCAATACTCGTCGACTTCTGCTTGGTCCTCGCAATCAACGTAGAGGGAGAAGCCTTCTGAGAAGGTGAAGTACGGGCCCCCATTGTAGCCCATGAAGACCTGACCACCGACGAGGAACTCGGCAGAGGCGATCGGACCATCCTTGCCAGTGCGGGTGACGTTCCTGATTTCGGAGTGGGGGAACGTGGCGGCGTAGAACTCCATGGCCGCCTCGAGCTGATCATTGAACATCAGGAAGGGTGTCACCTTGGTCATCGGAGATGATCCTGTCTGCGGTGGTCGATGGTAACCGAAGGCGGCGTACCCACTCCCAGGTACGCGGGGATACTGTCTGCCCAACGTGTGCATCTGCTGCGGACACTCCAATTGCCATCGGCAGTTGGCCGAGGCCACGTACTTCTGCTCGGTCTTGGTCATCGAGAACGTGCCCATCGTCTGGCTCGAGCCGCTCGGCTCCTCGGCCTTCGTGTACCCGCTCGGGGCGTCGCGGTGAAATGTCTGCAAGGCCTCGTAGGACAGGAACACGGCCTCACCGCGCGCCCGACGGTCCTGCTGAAAACGGGCGGCGTCATTGGCCGCCTGCTCCATCGTCGAGCCCGCCGTGGCGACCTGACCAATCGCCTCGAGCGCGTTGGCGGCGGGGTGCGGCTGCTCCGCGTTGGTGCCGCCGCAGGCGCTTGGCCAGAGCCCTCCGGCGATCAGTCCAACCGCGCCGACTGCCCTGTGTGCGAGGACCAGGTTGCAGTAGCTCGAGGTTAACGGTGCCCGGCGAAAGAGTGGGCCCTTCGGATTCGGTATGCTCGTCGCTCGCCCCGTGCTCACGCCATCCACGGCGCAGGATCTGCCTGTCAAGGAGCGGTAACGCTGCCAGGCGCGCCTCGGGGCGGGAAAGCAATCAAGGGATCGGAGCTTCCGTAGCCCACGCGGCTCGGGCCAATGTTGCGGGCCACGAGCCAACGGCGACCCGCCGGCCGCGGCGCGCGGTGCCGCTGGGGACAAGGCGTAGCATCGCCGGCGGTCTTCATGCGGAAACTGTGTCGTTTGCCCCACAGTGCGTTGTGTACGGTCAACAGCAGATATCACAAGGTGACCATCTATATTGTAAGCCCAATCACGTACGTTGCGCAAATGCGTGCACCCCTGATCGGCGGAGCCGGGACGGTAACGGTACAGTAGCGGTACAGTTCTTGCTGAGTCGGTCGTATCGCGGGTTTGGCCTTGACGACTTCGAACACCATTGGGCTGGCTCCGAGCCTTTCCAATGACGTGGATGTCACGCCCTACGCATCGATGCCAATCGCGGGATCGCTGTTTCCTGTCACACGGACCGCCGCTGATTGCGTTCAGCGGTAGCTCGCCGCAACCATCCCACCGGAGAGTTTGACGATGAAGTCGAAGGCACTGTTCGTAGCCGTATCGATGTTGGCTTTGGGCGCCTGTGCGTCCGCCGATCTTCCGACAGCGACCGTCTCTGAAAGGCCGTCGCAAGCGCTCAACCCGAACGAGTGCTTAGAACCCAGGGTCGTCCTCGCGACCGGCTCCCTTACGCGCGGCGCGACTACCTACCCCGCCGCAGTTCTCACGTACGACGCGTGCCTCGATAAGAGCGGCGTAGGAACTAACCCCGGGATTGAGCTGTGGAGCGATGCTGCACAAACCACCCGCCTGCAGCGATCCAACGACAACAACGGCCAGTGGGACTACACCATCGCATACGCGTTCTTTGCCAACGGTGTCGCGAATGTGGTCGGATCGCGACAGGGCAGTCACGGCCCGCAGGGTGCGCTATGGCAGTCGAACAACGAGATGTTCCTTACGTTGAGCGGGGTTCAACTGTTTTCGATGAAGGGATTGGCGTCATCGTGCGTCGGTCCGTTCACCATCACCAAGGGCAACACGACCTACACCAACGCGCATGTGGTGTATGATGCCGCTATCGACGCATCGGACGTAGGGAGCAACCCCGGTCTTTCGGTTCGCCGCGGCTGTGCGCAGACCGATGCGCAGATCTGGCGTGCCAATGACAACAACGGAGAGTGGGATTACCGAGTCGATGCGGCGTATGTGGCCGACGGAGTGGTCTACATCGCCGGTGCTCGTAAGGGTAGCAATCCCGCGACCTTTGTGCCGCGAATCTGGGCTGGCCTCGGCGGCGTCTCCTTCCTCACCCAGAACGCCGGGTTCTAGCACCACTCCGGGAACAGCCCTGCGCTGACTCGGAGCCCGGGCAGTTCATCGAATGATTTCAACCCCCGTCTCCTTCCGGAGATGGGGGTTTTCGCTACCGCGGCTCAGGATAGGAGTTTCGATTGGGTTCGGTCGACTATCCGACGCGATCACTGACCGCCCGAGCGCCAGCTGACGCGTTCGTGCGGCTCGAGGGCCGTGGGACAGTCGGACACGGTGGGGGAGCCATGCCGACGGGGGAACATCCGGCGCGCCGGAGGGACAGCCGCCCACGCCGAAGATCCCCGCGTGGTGGCGGGGCATCGGGGCCGACCTCAGGTGACCGGCGGCGCGTGGGCGGACGGGTGTGGGGCGCATGCCTCGCACCGGCACGTGGGAGCCCGCGTCGATGGGGGGCTCCGTGGCCCGGCGTGCGCCTCACGGGAGGCGCGGGTCCGGAGATGGGTGAGGATCTGGTCGATCACCGACGTCTGGGTGATGCCGGCGAAGAGGCGCAGCGCGCCGTGGCAGGACGGGCAGGCCAGCGGGTCGACCTCGAACATCTGCTGCAGGAGCGCTGCCGTAGGGCCTACGCCCACGGGCGGGCGGCCTCGGTGGGCGCGAGTCGGGACGCGGGAATGATCACGAGCGGCGCCTCGAGCGCGACGGGCTCCGCCTGACGTCGCATCCCGCGCAGACGGTTGGCGTACCAGCCGTAATGCCGCGTCGTGACGTCACGCTTGTCCGGAATGTGCACGAGCACCCGGGCGAGGAACTCGAGCGGGTCCACCGTCTCGGTGCCCGCCGTCGGACCGTCCGAATTGTCGGACCGCTACGTCACGGCCTTGGCAGCGCGGTCGTAGGTGAGTCGCTCCAGTGCGACAGGATTCCGGGCGCAGCACCGGGCGAGCCGCGCTGCGAACGCGCGATCGTCCGCGGGGACCCAGACGGCCGTGTGCACGTGGAGCCCCGAGTGCGGCCAGAAAAGCATGCTGTCGGCTTGGTCCTCGTCGAACAGATCAAGGCACACTTACAGCCTGAGCACGGCGCGGCGGAACGCCTCGGTCAAGCGCGCCGTGTAGTGGGCGGGCCAGGAGACGAAGGTGCCATCCGGCCGGAAGCCGCCGTCGGTCACGAGGAGGTGCCGGTGCGGATGCCAGTTCGCCCGGGAGTCGTGCGTCTGCCGGCACGCGACGATCCCCACGGCGAGGTCGCGCTCGCCGGTCAGCGTGCGAATGGCGGCCGTGACGGGGCGGGCAGCGACGCGAGCCATCTCGCCGAGCAGGCGGCGCCGGTACAGACACTAGACGCGGAGCCGCTTGGGGATGGTGAGCACCACCTGCCGGGGCGGCACCGGCGCGAGGAGCGTCGTGTCGAGCCATCGCGTCCAGATGGCGAGCCGCTTGGCGTGACCGCTCGGGCAGAAATGGCGACACGTGCAGGAGAACGCGAGCAGGTATTCGTGTGCACAGTCGTCGCGGCGGATGCGCGCGAAGCCGTGGTCGAGCACGCCGCAGGCGAGGAACGTGTCGGCCACCTGCGCGACCACGGGGCGCCACGGGCCGTACTCGCGGGCGAAGCGCTCGTCGTAGACCGTCTGCAGGCGATGCAGATGGTCCGAGACCAACCGAAAGCGCGGCGACGCTTGGGGACGTCGGGGCTTGTCGACGCCGCGCGCCACCGAGGCCGCGTCGGGCATGCGCGCTCCGGGACCGGGGAGCGCCGAGCATACAGTCGACTCGGCTGCTGACCGTCACCGTTCCGTCGCGCGACGGGCTGTTTCGACGCAACGTCCGCGTGGCGCGGCCTAACGATGCTTGCTGTTGCCGAGCGGACCGACCATCCGCGCCACGCGACCGATTGCGCGGTCCGCTCGCAACAGAAGCCAGCGTTATGTGGCGGCACGCCGCTCCGTTTCCTTCTGCTCGAAGGTGAAGAGGGTGACCGGCGCCGCGTCGCCGCCCAGCGCGTGGTAGAAGGCGATGGCGTGCTCATCCTCGACATCCGCAGGCACGAATGCCACGGAGATGCCGGCAGCCGCCGCTGAGGAGCAGAGGGTTTCGACGAGGCGCCGGCCGACCCCACGCCGTTGGTGGGTCGCCACCACGGCGAGGTCGTAGATGAACAGTTCCCGGGCTTCGTGGCGTGTCATCGGAAGAACGTGTGCCGTGATGCCGCCGATCGGCGTTTCGTCCTCGATCGCCGCGAGCGCCCAGAAATCGGGTCGACGGAGAAGCGTCCCGACGTACTCGGCGGAGAGCGGCCCGCCCCCCTCGTCGAAGACGTCGGTCATGACGCGGAAGGTGTCGAATGCGAGTTCAACGTCAGCAGCCCCGAGCCGCCGCACCACGAAGTCGTTCACCGCACCCTCCGTTTCCTCGAGAGCGTCCTCGTCCACATACCGCCCTCGATCACTGCAAGGCGCTGCGAAAAATGAACGCGCGAAGCGCGTTTGTTCGATCGGCGCCTTGTCGGGAGCAACTGCTCGTTCGGCGGCTGGCTTTGCGGTGTGCCGGAACGCTCAATGCCAACTGCCGAAGGTAAGTTCACGCGCTTCCAAGTTGTGCCATGTGCTGGTCACACTCGTGTACACCCGGAAGCAGGCCGACCGCCATGTACAACGATCTGGCCTCTCGCCATGCTGCCACGGCCGATGGTGACTGTCCAAGCGACTCGTGGGCGAGCGCTAGAACGCGCATCGCATTCGCCAAGTCGAGCGAAGCGGCGCCGTCATGCCGTCGATAGATGGCCACCGCCTCGGACGCGGCAGCCTCAGCTGCACGATGCTGGCCAAGCTCTCGGCGCAGGTCCCCCACGTGCCGTTGGGCGTGGGCAAGTTGCCCCATGTCGTTCGCGGCGCGAGCGAGGTCGGCTGCACGTTCGTAGCCCTCGAGTGCCTCGCGCTGGCGCCCCTCCATCCGATACTGCCGAGCCTGCTCGACGAGCGGCTCCCAAGCCTCAGGCATGCAGTCCTCCGTGGCCACCGAACGCCAGCGTATGCAGCGGGCGTTCAAATCAATGCGCGCGTCGCGCGCTGTCGCAGAACGCCCGTCAGTAGCAACGGTCGTTCGCACGTTCCTACCGTCGATCGACGAAGTCCTCTGCGCTGAGGCCGATGTCGCGCGCAATGATCCTGATGTGGGCCGGTGCCACATCGCGCCCACCGTGATCCGGTACCGTGGCCGCACGCCCATCGGGGTGCCGAAACTGCTTATGGGAACCGCGCTGGCGGACCTCAACGAAGCCGAGACCGGTCAGGATGGCGACCACGGTGCGAGGACGCAAAGGGGAGATGCGTCCTATGGATCACGCGACGTCGAGGGTCTGTGTTCCCACGAAGGTGGTTTCGAGCTGAGGCTCGCCATCTTCGCGGAGGAGGTCGATGACTTCGAGCAGGTTGGCGCGCAGCTCATCGAGCGACGCACCCTGCGAATGGGCGCCAGGCCAGCCGGGTATGTACCCAACAAAAAGGCCGGTGTCCCGATCTCGCTCGATTACCGCAGTGTACGTGCGCAAGGGAACTCCGATGAGGACACCGAAATCTGCCGAGGGATTCAAAGGAGCGCAAATCGCGCGAACGCGGGCTTACGCAGGGGGTGATCAAATCGAATGCGCGCGCAGCGGGCTACCGAGATCGCCCGACTGCAGCAGGCATCGTTGGCTCGCTCGCCGCGTCGCGGCCCGCAGCTTCGGTGCGGACATGCCCTCTACGCTACGCGCTTGCCGCAGCCACCGCGAGCGCGTCTCTTGGGACACGCCCACCGTCGCCGCCAACGTATTCGCGCTGACCGCGCGCGGGCCCATCAACCGCTGGACCACACGTGCTGTACACGCGGCACCGTACGTCTGCATGTGAATCAACTCCGTGCCCCCGCTCGGTGATCGGCATGAGCGATGCGTTTGCACCGCTCATGCGACAACTATCCTGACACAGGGGGTAGTCGGCTCACCCCGATTGACATTGCTATCCCGACTAGATTAAACCGCATGAAACAGTTCACGCCCCTCCTCCTAGCCGTTACCGTTGCCGTTGCAATTGCATCGCCGCTCGCCGCGTGGGGACAGACACGATTGCTGCCCGTCGATGAGGCTGCAGCCGTACCCGACTTTCTCAGCTTTCGATCGCAACTTCGAGCTGCGGTCGCGAAACGAGACCTGAAGGTCATCTTGGCGGCAATGTCCAAGAATGTGAAGCTCTCCTTCGGCGGAGCTGAAGGACACTCTGATTTCTTGACCATGTGGAAGCCCGAGTCCCCAGACAGCAAGCTGTGGGAAGAACTAGCCAACGTGCTCGATCTTGGTGGCACCTTTGACTCGCAGGGTGCGTTCACCGCACCTTACGTCTTTAGCCAGTGGCCCAGCGAAAAGGACGCGTTCACGCACATGGCGGCCATAAGAACGGGAATTCGCGTACGCACGGCTCCGAATGCGAGAGCTCCTGTCATTGCTTTCCTGGACTTCTCCGTCGTAGAAATCTCGGACGACGACCCGGCACTCGACTGGGTAAAGGTCAAGCTGAGTCCCGGTCGCGCTGGATATGTCCATGTTCGCTACCTTCGAAGCCCGCTTGAGCACCGCATCAGATTCGAGAAGCAAGAGGGAAGGTGGCAAGTGGTTTTTTTCCTTGCGGGAGACTGAATGCGGCCTAATCCCGCGTATTGACTCGGCCATTACACACTTGCCAGAACGTCAGGCGTGAGTCGAGTGGATAAAGGGGTCAGAGTCCTTTCCCCGCCCGCGACTGGTCGCGCCCGACGACGGGGTCCTTGATCGACGCACGGTCCGCGACCGCCAACGTGGCCGCGGGATAGAACGACATACGACAACGATCTCGACACTCACCGGACGTGCACCATTGCCTGACGCTTCGACGCCACCGCGTCAGGCTGCAGATATTGCAGTCCAACGTGCCATCGCGCCGAGAGAGCCGGACGCGACACGCACGCGGCGAGGCGCGGCGCAAACGGCGTGCGTTTCGCCTCCACCCACGCCGCCTCCGAAACCGGCGGTGCGCCGCGCCGGCATCCGTTTCCTTGCCCCGCCGCACCGCGCGCGCTACGCTATCCGCCACCCGTCCCCGGAGGAACCTCATGGAGCCGACCCGTCCGCCACGGCAAAATCCGCCACCGCGACGCTGGCGTCGTTCCCTCGCGTTCTCGTGCGCCGCGGCCCTTCTGCTCACCGCGGCGCGACAGGGCACGCCGGCCGCAGACGCTGCCCGCACCACGGCGCCGGCACCACGCACAGCCTCCGACTCGTCGCGCGTTAGCTTCACCCGCGACGTCGCGTCGGTGCTCCAGAAGAATTGCCAGGTGTGCCACTCGCCGGGGGGGATCGGGCCCATGCCCCTCCTCACCTACGAACACGCACGGCGCCACGGCCCGCTCATCAAACAGGTCGTGCAGGCGCGCGAGATGCCGCCCTATCAGTACGACAACCACATCGGTATCCAGAAGCTCCAGCACGACTGGCGCCTCTCCGACCGCGACATCGCGACGATTCTTCGGTGGGTCGACGAAGGCATGCCGGAAGGCGACCCGGCCGATATGCCCCCCGCGCCCAAACTCCCGGAACCGGGACAGTACCAGCTCGCGGCGCAGTACGGCCCGCCCGACCTCGTGATCAAGGCGGCCAAGTACACCGTGCCGGCAATGGGCCAGGACCGCTGGTGGCGCCCCGCCGTGCCAAGCGGCCTCACGACGGACCGCTGCATCAAGGCCATCGAAACCAAGCCGACGGTCGCCGGGCGCAGCGTGACGCACCACGCGAATTCCACCTTCGTCCCGGGCAACGTCACCACCGAACCGGATGCCGTCGGTGGCGGCGGTCCGGGCAGCGTGCGCCTCTCCGAGTACGCACTTGGCAAGATCGGCGAAATCGTGCCGGCCGATGCCTGCCGCATCGCGCCCGCGGGGTCGAACGTCCTGTTCGACATTCACTACTTCCCCAATGGGAAAGCCGTCGTCGACGACCAGCTCGAGGTCGGGATCTGGTTTCACGGCCCCGAGGTCACGCCGCAAACACACTATCGCCAAACACTCGGCCTCTACGCGCTGCAAAGTGGCTCGGGAGACTTCGAGATCGAGCCGCGCGGCACGCTGGTCACGCAGGGGATGCAGCGGTTCAACACGCCGGTACGCATCGATTCGTGGCAGCCACACGGACATCTGCGCCTGGTCGCCAAACGGCTCGAGGTGCTGTATCCCGACGGCCGACGCGAAACGCTGAGCATGGTGTCGAACTGGAACCCGGGGTGGCACCACAGCCATGTGTATGCCGAAGACGCGGCGCCACTACTGCCGGCGGGCTCCGTGATCATCAACACCGCGTGGTACGACAACACCGACAAGAACCCCTTCAATCCCGATCCGGATCAATGGGTGGGCATCGGTGATCGCACCACCGACGAAATGAGTCACGCGTGGATCGCGGTGACACAGCTCGATGAGGCGGCGTACAAGCGGCTGCTCGCACAGCGGACGAAGCAGTGAAGTTCGCGCTCGTCGTCGTAGCCTGTTGCGTGGCGGTGCCACTCGCGGTCACACCGCTTTCGGTCGCACCGCTTTCGGTCGTACCGCTTTCGGCGCAACCGCAGCCGGGCGCGCGGTACCCGCTCGGGCCGAGCGCGCCTTCCGGCGCCGGCGTGGCGCCGTACTTCGACGGGTGGTACGCCAATCCCGATGGCAGCATGACGCTCTCGTACGGATTCATGAATCGCAACGCGAGCGGCGCGGTGGATATCCCCATCGGCCCGGACAATCGCATCGAGCCCGCGCAGTTCGATGGTCGTCAACCGACTCATTTCCCCGTCGTGCGCTACAGCGCGTTCGGCGGCCGGCGCGAACGCGGGGTGTTCGCCATTCGGGTGCCGAAGGGGCACAAGGGTGACGTCGTGTGGACGTTGCGCCATAACGGCGTGACCTACTCCTGCCGGGCCGCGCGACGAGCGAGTACTACAAACTCTCCTACACGCCGCAGGCCGCCGGGTCGATGATGCCGGTCGTGCGCTTCGCCGCCGACGGCCCCCCGTCGGCGGGCCGCGAAGGCGTCACCACCGGGCCGCTCACAGTCGCGATGGGCACCCCGCTCACGATCCGCGTGTGGATGGAGGATCGCGGCGAACGGAAGCCGATCCCGGTGAACATGCTCTGGTTCAAGCACCAGGGGCCCGGCAACGTCTCCTTCGAGCGGCCCTCAGCGACCACGGCGCCCGGAGGCGGCGAGGCGACAACGTCGGTGCGATTCAGTGCGCCCGGTGAATACATGCTGCGGGTACGCGTGGACAATTTCGGCATCACCGACAGCGCGCCGGGACAGCAGTGCTGCTGGACGAACGGCTACGTGCGGGTAAAGGTCAGCGGCTGATCAGTCGCTGTCCTGCGGCGGAGCGCCGGGCATGCTGATGTGCATCGATGGCCCATGCAACGACTCGCAGTAGGGGAGCAACGTCGTGGTGCCGACCACCATCCCCGGAACGCGAATGGGAAGCTGCGCCCCCTTATGTCCGCGCTGACCGGGGCGCGTGGACTCCTCGATCATCGCGAGCGACTCGCGCACCCAATGATCGCGAAGCGTCGACAGCTGCGCACGCTGCGGTATGGTGAGCAAGCCCAGCGCATCGCGCCGCGCGCGCAGCAGCGCCGTGAGCCACGCCGTCTCTGCGGCGGCCAGTGCATTCATCGCGTCGTGCAGTCCTGACGACCTGGTGGGCGCCGCCGTCGATTCGCGCGCGAGCGACACGGAGTCGGCGAGGAGCGCGGACATCCGGTCGCGCCCCGTCGCGGTGCGCTCCACGTACACGACTTCCGCCTCGCACACCGCGCGCCGCAATCGCTGCAGCCCCGCTACCTGCGACTCACCGAGCGCGAGATAGCCGGTGTGATACAGGATCAGGTGCGGACCGCCGAGCACGAGCGCGAGGCGCGCATCGGGGGCCGGTGCGCTGGCGGCATGCTCATGCGCTTGCGCGGCCAGCGTCGAGGGCAAAGCCATCGGCGCCACGAGCAGCGCCACGAGGAGCACGACAATCGCCATGCCGCAGAATCTGCATTCCCTAGCGGATACGGCAACGGCACGGCACGTTCTCGCGACTGCTGAATCACTTTCTCCCCGATGGAGCCTCTCATGGGACGGCTTTTCCCCCTCGCCCTGCTGGCGTTCTCCGCCGCCGCGAGTGCGCTCGCGACGGCAACCGCGAGTGCACAGCGCGGCGCCGGCGCCGAGTGGCCCATTTACGGCGGCGACGCGGGGCACACCCGATACTCGTCGCTGAACCAGATCGACGCGTCGAACGCGGCAACGCTCGAAGTGGCGTGGCGATGGAGCGCCCGGAACCAGGGGCCCAACCCGGCCGCCGCCAGTCAGACGACACCCATCTTCGTGAAGGGACGGCTGTATGCCACCGCCGGCATGCACCGCAATGTGGTCGCCATCGATCCGGCCACGGGCGAAACCATCTGGATGTATCGCTTCGACGAGCGTGACCGGCTCGCCAAAGCACCGCGCGTCAACTCGGGACGCGGCGTGTCGTACTGGTCCGACGGCAAGGGCGACGACCGCATCTACGTGGTCACCCCCGGCTACCATCTCATCGCGCTCGACGCACACAACGGCCGGCCGGTCCTCGGCTTCGGGCGCAACGGCGTCGTGGACCTGCAGCAGAATCTTCGCGTGCGCGAGGGCGTGTCGGTGGACGGCTCCATTGGCGCGAGCTCGCCGGCGGCCGTGATCGGCAATGTGCTCGTGGTGGGAGCGGCGCTGCACGTGGGCATGCAGCCGCCGTCGAAGGTGAACACGCCGGGCGACATTCGCGGCTTCGATGCGCGCACAGGGCGCCTGCTTTGGACGTTCCATACCATCCCGGAGCCGGGCGAGTTCGGAAACGACAGCTGGCTCGAGACGTCGTGGGCCTACACCGGCAATGCGGCCTCGTGGGCCCAGATCTCCTGGGATGCGCAGCTTGGCTACGTGTATCTGCCCACCGAAGCGGCCACCGGCGACTACTACGGGGGGCACCGACCGGGCAACAACCTCTTCTCGACGAGCATCGTGGCGCTCGACGCGCGTACGGGCAAACGCGTGTGGCACTTCCAGACCATCCACCACGATATCTGGGACTGGGACAACACCACCGCGCCCATCCTCGCCGACCTCACCATTGAGGGAAAGCCGCGAAGAATCCTGGCCCAGCTCACCAAGCAGGGCTTCGTCTTCGTGCTCGACCGCCTCACCGGCACACCCATCTGGCCCATCGAGGAACGGGCCGTGCCCAAGGGGGACGTGCCCGGCGAGTGGTACAGCCCCACGCAGCCGTTCCCCACAAAGCCCGCGCCCTTCGAGCGGCAGGGCTTCAGCGAGGACGACCTGCTCGACTTCACACCGGAACTCCGCGCGCGCGCGCGGGAGATTGCGCGCCAGTTCCGCTGGGGGCCGCTCTACACCCCGCCTTCGCTGCAAAGCGCTGCCGATGGCACGCGCGGCACGCTCTTGCTCCCGGCATCGACGGGTGGCGCCAACTGGGAAGGCGGCGCGCTCGACCCCGAGTCGGGCTTCCTGTACGTGCCATCGGTGACGGCGCCATCGTTCCTGGCCCTGCTCCCCGGTGGCCGTCTCTCGGACATGCACTACATCGCGGGCGGCCGTGGCGGTCAGCTCGCGCCCGGTGTGCCGTTCGTGAAGCCGCCCTGGGGGCGCATCACCGCGATCGACCTGACGACGGGCAACCATGCGTGGATGGTGCCGAACGGCGACACGCCGCCGTTCGTCGCCGAACGGCTCAAACTGCCGCCGGCCAGCATTCCCAACACGGGCCGCGCATCGCGCGCCGGCCTGCTAGTGACGCGCACGCTGCTCTTCGCCGGGGAAGGCACGAACGGCAGCGGCAATTTCTGGGTGCTCGACAAGCGCACCGGCGCGCGCATTACGCGACTCGACGTTCCGAGTGGCACGCAAACGGGCATTCCCATGACGTACATGCACGATGGCCGACAGTACGTGGTGTTCGCGACGACTGCGGGCGGACAGGCGTCGGAGATCGTGGCGTATGCGTTGCCGAAGTAGCGCCGCCGCGGGTTAGGAACCGCGCGTCATGTCGCCACCGACACCGGTACGAAGTCGGTCTTCTCGCGCACGCCGCAGTCCGGACAGGGCCAGTCTGCGGGAAGGTCGGCCCACGGCGTACCAGCCGGATAGCCTTCGCGCGGGGCACCGCGCCGCGGCGCGTAGGTATATCCGCACCCCGGGCAGCGGTACGCGTCGGCGTCCCACGATGCGGGCGTCGTGCTGCCGTCGCCCAGAGGCACGGTGACACGTCGAACCGCTGTCGCGTTGGCAGGTGCAGGGTAGCGCGCCAGCAGTCGCGCCCGCGCGTGTGGCGCGAGATTGGCGAGGCGCACGTCACCGTCGTAATGCGCGAGCACCAGCGGATCGACGGTGCGATACCAGAGCGGCGGGATGAGGGCCAGCAGGATCATCCCCGCGTAGCCCGTGGGGAGCACCGGCGCCTCCGCGTGATCACGCAGCGCCTGATACCGCCGCGTGGGATGCGCGTGGTGGTCGCTGTGCCGCTGCAGATGATACAGCAGCACGTTGGTCGTGAGGTGGTTGGAGTTCCACGAGTGACGCGGCGCCACATGTTCGTAGCGCTCGCGTCCCGCGGCGCCAACGCGCTGGCGCAGCAGCCCATAGTGCTCGAGGTAGTTGACCGCTTCGAGCAGCGTGAACCCGATCACCCCCTGCAGCACGAGATACGGCACAATCCCCACGCCCAGCCAGGAGACCATGGCCGTCCAGAGTCCGGCAGACAACAACCACGCGTTCAGCACATTGTTTCCGAGCCGAAACGGATGCTGGCCAATGCGCGCGTATCGTCGCGCTTCGAGTTGCCACGCGCTGCGCAGCGACCCCGCCACGGTGCGTGGCCAGAACCGGTAGAACGATTCGCCCAGTCGGCTACTGGCCGGGTCTTCCGGCGTCGCGACACGCACGTGGTGGCCGCGATTGTGCTCGATGTAGAAATGGCCGTACCAACTCTGCGCGAGCGCGATCTTGGAGAGCCAGCGCTCGACGCGCTCCTTCTTGTGTCCGAGCTCGTGCGCGGTGTTGATCCCGAGTCCGCCAATGAAGCCCACCGTCGCGGAGAGACCGATGCACTCCGCCACCGAGAGGTCACCCTTGGCGATGACGAAAAACGCGGCGACGAATCCCGCATACTGCAGCGGCAGAAAGAGATACGTGACCCACCGGTAGTAGCGGTCGCGCTCCAGCGCGGCGGTCAGCTCTTCGGGTGGGTTGTCACGGTCGACGCCCGTCACGCCATCGAGCAGCGGGACGACCCCCAGGGTGACGATCGGACCAAGCCAGAGCCAGATGCCGGCGCCGGTCGCGGCGTGGAACCCCAGCGCCAGCCACGGCAGGAGTGGCATGGTGAGTGCAATGGCCCAGAGGTACCGCTTGTGATCCTGCCAGGTCGCCGGTGTCATTTCGTTGAACATACAGCGGTGCAAAGTGGCGGTAAGGCAGGTCGCCGAGGGGTTTCGTTTCGCCGTGTGCGGTTCGTTAGATTGCCCACACTCGACAGGGGCGTCCCGCAGTGCGCGGGGCTGAGAAGCACCCTTTGAACCTGACCCAGATCATGCTGGCGTAGGGAGTCGCGGTCGCCACGGGCGCAGGTGCCGCCCGGCGCGCGCGGCGGCCTGCGTCGCCCGAGGCCTCATGCCACGACACTCACTGACCCCGGCTGACGCGCTCGGCGCCCTGCGCGCCGAAGTGCCGCTCACCCAGTGCATCACGAACTATGTGGCGATGAACATCGCCGCCAACACGCTCCTCGCCGCGGGCGCGGCGCCGGCGATGGTGCACACCGTGGAGGAGAGTGGCGACTTCGCGCGCATCTCGCGCGCTGTGACCATCAACATTGGCACGCTCTCCCCCGCATGGGTGCAGGGCATGCTGGCCGCCGCCACGGCGGCCAACGCGGTGGGCACGCCGTGGGTGCTCGATCCCGTCGCGCACTTCGCGTCGCCGTACCGGGCGCGAGCCGCGCGCGAGCTGCTGGCGCTGCGCCCCACCATTCTGCGCGGCAACGCCAGCGAAATCCTCGCGCTGGCCGGCGGTGATACCACGGCCCGCGGGGTCGATGCGGCCGATCCGGTCATGGCCGCCGAGCCGGCGGCCCGCGCCCTTGCCATGCAGACGGGCGGCGTGGTGGTGGTGACGGGAGCCATCGACCTCGTCACCGACGGCGCCCGTGTGGCCACCATCACGGGTGGCTCCCCGCTCATGCCGCAGGTCACCGCCCTCGGCTGCTCGCTGACCTGTCTGATCGGTTCGTACGCGGCCGTCGCCGCGCCGCTCGAGGCGGCGGTGGCGGCGCTCGTCCTGTTCGCGCACGCGGGGGAGCGCGCTGGCCGCGAGGCCGAGGGCCCGGGATCGTTCGGGTGGCGCTTCCTCGATGCCCTGGCGGCGACCTCCCCGGCGGAGCTCGCCGCCACCGAGCGCGTGACATGGGGGTGATTGCCCCACAGCTGCGCCTCTATCTCGTCACCGACCCCGCCCTCTGTGCTGCGCGGGGCGTCGTGGATACGGTGCGCGATGCCGTGCGTGGTGGGGTGACCATGGTGCAACTCCGTGACAAGGACGCCACCACGGCGGAGCGCGTGGCGCTGGGGGGGGCGCTCTTGAACGTGCTCGCCGGCACCAACGTCCCGCTCATCATCAACGACGACCTCGAGGCCGCCATCGCCATTGGCGCCCACGGCGTGCACGTGGGGCAAGCGGATGTGCTGCCGCACCAGGCACGCGCGCGCCTTGGCCCGCACGCGATTGTGGGGCTCTCGTGTGAAACGGTGGCCCACGCCGTGGCCGCCGACCGGTCCGTGCTGGACTACGTTGGCCTCGGCCCCGTGTTCGCCACGAGCACGAAGCCCGATCACGCCGCCGCCATGGGGCTCAACGACCTTGCCGCAGCGCGAGCCGCGACCTCGCTGCCGGCGGTCGCCATTGGTGGCATTCACGGCGCAAATCTCGCGTCGGTGCTGGCCACTGGCGTGGCGGGCGTGGCCGTCGTCTCCGCCATCTGCGGCCAGCCCGATGTACAGGCAGCGGCTCAGGCACTCAGCGATACGATCGCCCGCTGCCGCCCCTTCTCTCCGGAAGCTTTCTCGTGACACACGCCCGCATTCCCAATGCGCTCTCGATCGCGGGCTCCGACCCGTCCGGCGGCGCCGGCATTCAGGCCGACCTCAAGACCTTCGCGGCGCAGCGCTGCTACGGCATGGCCGCGATTACGGCGCTGACGGTGCAGAACACGCGCGGCGTGTCGGGGGTGCATCTGGTGCCGCCGTCGTTCGTGCAGCAGCAGATCGGCGCCATCTTCGACGACATTCACGTGGACGCCGTGAAGATCGGCATGATCGCCACCGCCGACATCGCCGGCGCCGTCGCCGATGCCCTCGTCGCCCACGCGCACGTCCCCATCGTGCTCGATCCGGTGATGATCGCCAAGGGTGGGGCGCCCCTGCTGCGCGATGACGCCATCGACGCCGTGCGCACACGCCTCGTGCCGCTGGCGACCGTGATCACTCCAAACCTGCCGGAGGCGGCGCGGCTCCTTGCCACGACCGTGGCCAGCACGCGCGCAGACATGATGGCCCACGCGCAGGCGCTGCTCGCGCTGGGATCGCAGGCGGTGTTGCTCAAGGGCGGACACCTGGACGCCAACGAGAGCCCGGACTGTCTGGTGGTCGACGGTACCGTGCACTGGTTCGAGTCGTCGCGCCTGCCCACCACCCATACGCACGGCACGGGGTGCACACTCTCAGCCGCGCTCGCCGCACAGCTCGCGCACGGCGCCTCGCTCCCCGACGCGGTGGACACGGCCAAGACGTACGTCACGGGCGCCATCGGGGCGGCCCATCAGCTCACGGTGGGACACGGCCATGGTCCCACCCACCACTTCCACACGCTTTGGCAGGACTGATCATGTCCCATTCTCTCTCTGAGCAGGTCGTCGTTGTCTCCGGTGCCGGTCGCGGACTGGGCGCCGCGATTGCCGCCGCGTTCGCACGCGTGGGCGCGCAGGTCGTCGTGAATTATCGCGCCAGTCGGGCGCAGGCCGAGGCGTTGGCGGCCACGTTGGGGCCGCGCACGGTGGCGCTGCAGGCCGACGTGCGCGATGCGTCGCAGGTGGGCGCGATGTTCGATGCGATCGAGCGCACCATGGGCCCGGTTACGACCGTCGTGCACAATGCACTCGCCGATTACAGGTTCAATGGCGACGCGCGCGACACCATCGCCACGCTCACCCCGGACAAGCTGCTGGAGCAGACCAGTACGGCCTGCGTGGGCGCACTCACGCTGCTGCAGCGCGCGGTGCCGGCCATGGCGCAGGCCGGCTTCGGGCGCGTCATCACCATTGGCAGCAACCTCGTACAGAACCCGGTGGTGCCGTACCACGACTACACCGCGGCCAAGAGCGCCCTGCTGGCCTTTACGCGTACGGCAGCGGCCGAGCTCGGGCCGCGTGGCATCACCGTGAACATGGTATCGGGTGGGTTGTTGCGGACCACCGATGCCAGCGCGGCCACCCCCGACGCGGTGTTCGACCTCATTGCCGCCAACACGCCGCTGCGGCGTGTCACGACTCCCGAGGAGCTGGCCGATGCGGTGCTCTTTTTCGCGAGCCCGTGGGCACGATCGGTGACCGGGCAGAACCTCATCGTAGACGGCGGGCTGGTGTTCGGCTGAGGGAACGTGAGTCCGCCCGCGACGTGGCGGGCGGACGCCACAGCGCGCGAGCTAGATTCCTCGCGTGTTCTCTACCTGTGTCTATTGCCACAGCGCCCTCGGCGCCAACGAAGAGGGCGGCTCGGCCGACACCGTGAAGTCCGCCGTGACGCGGCTGGCCGAAGCCGGTTCAGCCGAGGCCTTTATTCAGCAATACATCAAAACCGGCAAGGGGGTTTTCTTCGGCTCGTGGCGCGACGGCACACGTGAACGGCAACTCGCGCTTTAAATGGTCCTCCACGAAGACACCGAACGCGTCGCACTCGAAGGCGACCTTGCCGCCCTCGAACGCGCGTGGCAAGAAGCCGAGGAGATCGCGGCCATCGCCGACAATCTCCTGATCCCCGCGTGGGTCCAACAGCGGTTCGCGGGCGCTCCCCCTCGTCGTGGGCCAACAGATGGCGCCGATACCGATCGGGATCGTTGAGGAAATCACGCGACAGCCGAGAGTGCTCGGGAGTGTGAGGCGGCACGGCCGTTACCTGCGCAGAATCGGCATGAACGCCAGCTGACGCACCGTGTTGGCCGCGCCGTTATTCGTTGCCCGCCCCGTACGACCGCACGGAGTCCACGTCGAGGCGAAAGGGCCCGTCCTGCCCGTCGGCCATGTACAGCCCCATGCCGCGAATACGCGCCACATCGATCGGCCGACGTGGCAAAAGGCGTCCGACGCGACACGGTGCGGCCGTAGGCGCGCCCCCCGTCGTCGGGCTTGGCGGGCTGATTGCGGGCTTCCGGAAACGCCGAACGAATCGCATCTGATTTCGCTGCTACGTGTTGACTGTCGTTGAGGGGGGCGTGATCGGGCGCCGTAGCCTTCCCTCCGTTCGCAGTCCCTAGTTCGCCTCCCGCCGACCGTTTGCCATGGTGTCACTCGCCGAGCGCGTCCCGTTCGGGACGCTCAGCGCCCTCCTGAACGCCGCCATGGAGGCTCGAATGTTCGCCCGCCATTCTTCCGTTTCTGTCAGAAGGCCCGACCACGGGCGGCGACCCGGTACCCGCTGCCCTCGATGGAAGAACGGCCTCGGCCCCCATGTGGTCGCCTGGTCCGCTGGCGTGTTGCTGGCCGTCGGCCCCGGCCCGGCAGCGCTGCGCGCGCAGACAGTGCCAGCGCCGGTGACGTTCACCCGCACCACCGCGATTCCAGGCCCCACGAATTGCGATGGCGGCGGATGGTCAGCAACCAGCCAGAACACGGGCAGTCAGTCCTGCACCGTCGGGGTGGACCGGTCGCCGAGCGGGCTGCCGAGTGCGTTCGCCAGTCTCCAGGCCCGCGCCACCCTGCCAAGCACGTCGGTCTTGCCGCCCAGCGGCGTCTTCACGGGAGAGGTCGGCATCTTCGGCGCCCTGACGCCGGTGTATCGAGAAAATTTCAGGCGATTCAACGACCAGTTGCTCGCGCCACCCGTCCCGATTCGTGCCGAATCGCAGGCGTCCTTTACGGACTATCTCACTTGGACGGCGCCGCTTGGCGTGTCGATCACGACCGCCACGCTCGTGTTCGACGTGACGGGATCGGTCCTGTTGGGGTCACCGACCGGCATTCCTTCGGACGGGCTCTTGGGATCGGTCGACTTCGTGACCACGGTCGAAGCCCGCAGCGGCGCGTTTGTGGACGATCCCGACCCAACGAGAGGGGGCGACGAGGTTTTCATGTCCGCAAACGGCTACGCGCACAGCCTGTTCACCCGGAGCACCCGGACGTTGAGCAATGCCGTGTCTAGCCCAGTCGTGAGCTCGGTCGTCAACAACTACTCCGGATCCTCGTTCGGCGCCGCGGTCGGGGGTCAGGGCCCCTTGTGCGCCGGAACCTGCGTCACCGTGACGCTCGGCTCCCAGTTCTTCTCGAACCCGCTCAACCCCTTCATCCAGCTGACCTTCGGCATGCTCGGGGTCATCGCCGCCAACGACCTGTCCTATTTCCTCGGCGCGACGACACCGGGGCCTCTCCAGCTGGATTATTTCAACACGATGCGGCTCACCGGCTTCGAGGCTGCGGGCGTCGACGAGCTCGGAAACCCGCTGACCGACGGATTCGGCTTCGCGTTCGCCGGCCAGGCGCTCGTAGTGGACGATCCCGTCGATCCGGAGAATCCAGAGGACCCCCTCGATCCCATTGACCCCGTCGATCCCATTGACCCAGTCGACCCGCCGGCCGTAGTCTCCGAGCCGGGCAGTGTCGCCTCCTCGCCGCAGGGCTGGGCGGCCTCCTTGTCGCGGTCCGCCGGAGGTCCCGTGGGAGGTGACTTTGCGCGGGAGTGACACGCCCGCCGCTGTACAATTCCATGTCTGCTCATCACGTTGTATTGATGACCGGCAGGCCGCCAGTACGTGACGACTCACCGGGGCCTGCCAGCACCGGCACCCCGCCGGTGCTGGTGCTGGCTGCGCTTGGCGGCCTGTATGTGACGCCGAATGATGCGCAGGCGGACCAGCGGGGCGGAACCGACACGTCGCTCGCTCGATGGCGCACGGAAGTCCACGAACTCGGACGTCGGCGGCGCAAGTTGGCCCTGCTGGTCTATCTGCGATTGACACCGCGTCCGGTGTCGCGCGACCTGCTCCTCGATCTGCTCTGGCCAGAGGACGAGCCAGAGCGCGGACGCCATTCACTCAACGAGGCGCTCTCGCACCTGCGCCGTGTGCTTGGCCGCGACGCACTCGGCCCGCGCGGCGGCGACGTACGTCTTGCTCCCGACGCGCCGCTGTCGAGCGATGTGGTGGAATTCGATCAGGCGGTCCTCCGCGACCATTCGGAAGAGATCGTCGCCCGTTACACCGGGCCGTTTCTCGACGGGGTGTTCGTGGACCGCGCGCCGCGTTTCGAGATGTGGGTCGCCAACGAACGCGAGCAGCGTCGTCGGCAGGTCGTGGCCGCCTGCCAGACACTCTGCGCCACCCCGCTCACTGCCGAATCCGCGCCCGTGCACGTGGGAGCCGCGCGCCGTTGGCTCGACGCCTCGCCCGGGAGTGCCGACGCCGCGCGCGCCTGGATCGACGCGCTCACCTTCACTGGCAGCGACGACGCGGTGCGTGCCGGGCTCGCCGCCTTCGAACAGGTGGCGCGTGAGGTGCAACACGAGGACGACGAGCCGCTGCCGCTCGCGCTGCAGCAGCTGGGCGAGCGCTTGCGGGAGCGCGTCGCGCAGGCAGAGGCCGCCACCGAAGTCACGCTCGCGCGGGCCTCGCGTTCGTCGCTGCCGCCGGTTGCGGACACTCCCCTGCCGACTCTGCCGAGCCCGTCGAGCCCGTCGAGTCCGTCGTCACCCGCTCCGGTCACCCGGGCGCCGTCGCGCCGGCACTGGCTCCCCGTAGTCTCGGTGCTCAGCACGGTCGCGGCCGGCGCAGCGCTGCTCGCCACCTCGACGCGGCCATCCAGAGACCGAGGCACGGACCGCGCCACCGCGCCGCGTCCCTGGATCGTCGTGGCACCGGTCGCGGTCTCCGGGAAACCCGATACCACCGACCTGTCAGGCGCCATTGGCGTCGCGCTCGCGTCGGCGCTGTCGCGGTATCCCACGGTCGATGTAGTGCCATCATCGCGCGTTGCCGCCACGCTGGCTCGCATGCAGCGTCCGGACAGTGCGGCACGCGACGAGCGCAGCCTGACCGAGGCGGCCGAGCGCATCGGCGCAAGCGTGGTGGCCTTCCCCGAAGCCGCGATGCTGGGAAACACGACGGTGTTGCGCGTCCGCTTGCTCAACCCGCAGGGCGCACCGGCCGCCGCACCACTCGAGGTGCGCATCGCCTCGGCCAACGACTGGATTTCGGCCATCGATGGGTTGGGAGCCGACCTGGTCCGGCGCGTCAACCGGTCGAGCGCGTCCTCGCGCGCCGCGACGCCGCTGCCGCCCGCCACCACGCCCTCATTGCCCGCCCTGCGGGCCTTCGCCGCCGCCGGCCGAGCGTAGCAACGGCGTTCTTGGGATGACGCCGTGGAGGCGCTGCGACAGGCGGTGTCGATTGATCCCGACTTCTCCCAGGCGTGGGCTGACCTCGGTGAGCTGTACAGCCTGCTCAATCGTCCTCGCGACGCCGACAGCGCGTTCGCGAGAGCAATGACCAGTGCCACGCGATTGGCGCCACGGGAACGGTTGCTGGTGCAGACGTCGGTGCTGCGTGAGCAGCGGCGTTTCGACGAGGCATTGCGTGGGCTGGATGCGTGGCTGATCGCCAATCCGGGGGATCGGGCATTGATCGCGGAGCAAGCCGCCCTGCTGTTCCAGCGCGGCGACAATGCGGCCGCCCGGCGTGCCTACCGGGCGCTCCTCGCGGTGGATTCGCTCGATCCAATGGCGTGGGGCAGCTACGCGGCGGCCTTCGCGTCGGCCGAGGCGGCGGCGGCCCACGACTCGGCGGCCCGAGCCTACGAACGTGCCGCCCGCCTCGACAGTGTGGTGCGCACCGACGCCGTGTGGAACCATCAGTGGGGGGCGTCGCTGGTGCGCGCCGGCCGCCCGGACAGCGCGGCACGCATCTTTTCGCTGATGCTCGACCGGTCGCCAGCGTTACGGGCGCGTGGATTGCGATCGCTGGCGCATCTGGCCATCTGGCGGCAACGGCCCGCCGAGGCGCTCGCCCCCCTGCGCGAAGCGCTGCGGCTCGAAGAGCAGGCGAAGGCAGGCGCCACCACGCTGGTGCGCACACGCCTGTTGTTGGCGGTGCTGCTCGATCGCACGGGAGACGGGCGTGGCGCGCGCGCGCAACGCGATTCGGCCATGCAACGCGCCATATCGCTGGAGCTGCAGGAGCCGCTGCTCTATTTCCTGCTCGGCAAGGAGCGCGTGCGTCATGGCGAACGTGCCGACGCGCGCGCAGTGCTGTCGCGCCTGCGGGCCGTCGCGATCCCTGTGAACGCGCGCCACACGGCCTCCCGACTGCTGCTGGAGGCGGAACTGGACGCTGCGGACGGACGCGTGAGTTTGGCGCGGGTCAGGGCCGACTCCGGCGTGGCGCTGGACGCGACGACGTTGACGCTCGATACCCAGGCGCGGGTGCTTCGGCGATTGGCCGCCGTGACCGGGGACAGCACCGTGCGCCGGCAAGCGCTGGAGGCCGACCGAAAGCTGGCCGCGCGCCGCGATTTCGGTTGGGAAGGCACGCTGGTGTGGATGGAGGCGCAGGCGCGGATCGAGGCTGGCGCATTTCGTGACACGGCGGCGGCGCGACGCTAGCCTCGCGCAGCCGATCAAGTTGCTGCGCCCCTTGAAGTTGACTTCGCTGTGGGGGCATGTGGAGCGGCGTTGAGGCCCGCGTGAGCGCCGCGTCTAGCATGGACATCGTTCATCCGCGTCGCACATCGGCGCGGTTACTCTGTCTCGTGCTCGGAGCCATTCATGCGTCGCCATCGTAGACCCTTCGGGGCCGTCCCGTTCCTTCTCGCTCTTGGTGTGGCCGTCTCCGCTGCTCCCATCGCAGTGTCGGCACAGACGGTCACCGTCAACTGGAATTTCCTGCGTTTTCGCGGTCCATCCGACCTGATCGAAAACGTAGACAACCCGACCTCTACCTTTGGGGCGGGCGTCCTCATCAATGGAATCCGCCCTACGCTGAACGGCTCTGCGGCGCGTGCAGCCACCGGAGTTAAGTTGGGGCCGAACGAGGGCTATGCCCTGGGCGAGGTCACGGGGCTCTCTGGCACCTCGGTCGCCTTCGGGTACGACAACCGCCCCATAAGCGACAACCAGATCAGCTTTACCCCCTTCTCGCTCTCGCCGGAAACCGGGGTACCCTTCCGGCTTGGTACGCTGAGTTTCACGAACGGCGCGTTTTACGGGGCCAATCGCGTCGACCCGTTCTCCAACGTTCCGTCGTACTTCGATTTCCGCTTGGAGACGCAGTCCGCCAACGCCGCGTTCAACCAGACGTTCGAGGGATCGGTGGTGCTCGTGGTGCACAGCCCCGCCGCCGCCGATTATGCCACGCTGGCTGGGCAGCAGGCCGAGGCGGACTGGGTCTATCTGACCGGAGAGAACACGGGTGGCACCAACCCCGTGCCTGGCCTTCAGACCACCAACGCGCTGCGCGTCTACGACGGCTTCGCCGCGCCGAAGAATGCGTTGACCACCGGCACCGTGGAACTCTGGGCCCAGTTCGGGTCGTTGACGCTGCTCGAGTTTCGTAACCCGACCGGTGGGAACTTCGTGACGGCCTCCGTTGGGGCGCTCGACCCGCAGACCGGGAATCCGATTACGACAGTACCCGAGCCCACCAGTGTGCTTTTGCTGGTCACCGGGCTGGCGGGAGCGGCATTGCTCCGCGTGTGCCGCAAGAACCACTGAGCGCAGCGCCGCGCTCGTTGTAGGCGCGCGTCGACGGCGCGATGGACCGTGACGGGTTCCCGGCGGAAAGATGGTCGGGAACCTACCCCGTCGCACAAACCCGCCGCCGGAGACGCCCCCATGCCGATGCTTCAACAATGGCCCTCAATGAACTGGCGCAATGGCAGTTGCACCGGGCAGCCCATCGCCGCGCACGGGCTGCTCGGCGCCGCTGCACTCACCAATCCGACGGTGCCAGGCCCTCCCCGCGCTCGACCGCGCCGCCCCCGACATGACCGAGTAAAAGGGGTCCGAGCAAAAGGGGGTCAGAGTCACTTCAACGGAGTCATTTCAATGACACTTCCTCCAACTTCTTTCTACGACTCTTTCTACGACTCTGACCCCTTTGGGTTGCTCCGTCGGTACGGTTGACCTCATCGGCCGCTTCGGTTCGCTGGAACTGCTGGGCTTCAGCAATCCGAGAGGAGGCTTTCTCGTCGACAGCCCGCTCGATCCCCCGCCGTCGCACGTGGTGCCAGAGCCGTCGTCACTGCTGCTGGTCGGGATCGGCCTGATCGGCTTCGCGTTCGTCGCTGGGAGTAAATGGGGTCAGAGTCATTTCAAGGAGTAAATGAGTAAATGGGGTCAGAGTCATTTTGACGTACGACTCTGACCCCTTTTGGTTTTTTGGTTCGACGACTCTGACCCCTTTGGGTTCTTTGGGTTCTCACCCGCCCTCAGCCGCGCGCAAACGGGGGCACCCTCGGTCGCCGCCGACAGCGTCGCGGTCATGCAGACGCTCGAAACCATGGTCGGCGCCATGCGCACCAAGAACGCCGACGCACTACGGGCCGGCTTTCACGAGCACACCCGCATGACGCTGCTGCGGCCGGCACCGCGCGGCGGCACACGCGTCATGGTGTTGACGGGCGAGCCGTTCGTGACCGCCGCCACAGCGCCTGCCAACCCCACCCTCAACGAACCGATCCGGAATATCCGCCTGCAGCTGGATGGAGACCTCGCAACAGTGTGGGCGGAGTACCAGGTCCGTATCGGCGGCAAGGTCAGTCACTGCGGATACGATGCCTTTCAGCTCAACCGCACGACGCCGGGTTGGAAGATTCTCAACATCTCGGACACCTTCCGTCAGCAGGGGTGCGGGGCGATGTGGTGAGCCCGCGAGATGCCAACGGCTCCCTCACCACCGGCAGCCCGCGCCGTTCAACGCGGTGCAAGGGCTCAGCCCGTACCGCGCCGCAACCGTTCCACGCGGGCGCGCAGGTCGCGAATGACCGGCTGCAGCGCCGGGTCGGCGTTCTTCCAGAGCGCGAGCAGCGTCTCGTAGCGCTCCAGGGCCTTCGCCTTGTCTCCCTTCTCTTCGTACAGCGAGCCGAGACGTTCAAAGGCCACGGCCTCGAACCGCTGGCCGTTCCCGTTGATGCGGGCTAATGAGTTCGAGGCGAGGTACCGTTCGAACACGACAACGGCAGAGTCACGCTGACCGGTGCGCACGTACGCGAGCCCGAGTGTGGCTCCGAACTGGCCGATCCCATTCTCTGGATAGGCTGCGATGGCCCGCGTGAGTAGACGCACGGCATCCGCCTCCTTGCGGTCGTGCAACGCCAGCTCGGCGCGCAGCATTTCCAGCAGGCGACTGTCGTCCCGCCGATTCTTGAGCTCTACCCGACGAGCAAGAGCCCGCTCCATCTCGCGGCCCACGTCAATGACGCCCGCGCGAACCAGCGCGATCCCCCACCGGCCGTACTGCCGGTCGATCTCGTTGACGAGGCGCCAGTCATACGTTTTGAGAGCAGCGATCGCGGCGGCACGCGCCCCCTCCGCATCGTTCTGCAGCACGGCCAAGTCTTGCGCGGCGTCGAGCGCCGTTTGCAGACGGTCGGGGGTCTGTCCCAACGTGCGCATCGTGCTGTCGGCGGAGGCACTCACCTGCTTGGCCTCCAGCAAGCGCCCCTGCCGACGGAGCGCATTGGCCAGCCCGCGTGACAACTCCACCCGCGTGGTTAGTCGATCCGAGAATTGCCGGATACCGTTGCGGAAGTGCTGCTCGGCCTGCGCCGCCTGCTCCGGCCGGCCGAACAACCAGGCGCGCATGCGAACCGGGGCATCGGAGGTCGGCCCGAGCAACGACGCGGCGGAGTCGGCGGCGCGCGCGAGCTCCTTGAATTTTCCCTGCTCGACGAGCGCCGTCGCGACGTTTGTCCAGCCCATACCGAGCGTCGGCTCGAGAGCGACCGCTCGACGGAAGTTCGCCTCCGAGGCCGCCCAGTCACCAAGACCGTTCTTCAACACGCCAAGGTTATTGAACGCGGGGAAGTAACCTGAATCGCGCTGGGCAAGCGCTTCGAGGGCGGCAGTGGCCTGGCGCAGATCTTCTCGTGGGCCGCTCGTCCAGTACGACGCCACGGTGAGCAACCGCTCCGATTCACTGAGTCGGTCCCGCAGGTCGTAGGCCTTGGTCAACAGCTGCTCGACCTTGGCGCGGTCGGCACTGCGCGCGTTGTTGAGCGAGACGGCATACTTGCGGTAGGCCATCGCGAAACCGGTGTCGAGGCGGATGGCCTCCTCCAGCAGCGGCCCACCCGTGGCCATGTCGTTCCCTTCTTCGATCGCGCGCATGCCGCGCACGTAGAGCTTGAGCGCATCTACGTTCGAGGTGGTCACCCGCTCCAGCGGCGCCGCGGCCCGAATGTCCTTGAACGACTCCCCAATGCGCTCGCGCAGCGCGCGGGACAGCCGCTCCACCGCCGGCAGCAGGTCATCAGGGCCGGCGGCGGTCTCCTTGAAGGCGCCGAGCTCCTCGCCGGTCTGCGTGGTGAGCAGACGCGCTGCCACCATGAAGCCAGTGCCGAGTTGCACCACCTCGCCATCGATGATCGCCTTGATGCCGTCGCGCGTGGCCACCTCGCGTGCCAGCGGCAGATCGACCTCGGTGTCGGCTGGGCGACGCATGAGCCGCAGCACGTCGCGTACATTGGCGCGCGACAGCACGCGAATGCTGCGCGATTGTGCGAGATCGGCACGCAGCGCCTCGGTGAGCGTCACGCCGAGCGTCGAGTCGCTCGCCGGACTCCGGAAGTCGGTGAGGATGAGCTTCTCATTGGCGGCAATCGCGCCCTTCGCTATGAGCGAGCCCATCGGCCCGATGCCATTCGCGCGCGCCGTCATGAAGCCGCCGAGCAGCAGCACGAAGCCGCCGACCGCGAGGTACCCGCCCTTTCTCGTGCGCTGCCATGACACGTGTGGGCTGGCCTTGATGGCGAGTGTGGCCATGGTGCCGCGCGGCACGGCGCTGCCGCCAGGCGTGAGGGTGGGCGTGCCCGTGAGCTGCCGGTAGCTGGCGCGTTGCACCCAGGCGGTAAAGAGCACCGCGATCAGGCCGATGGCCATGAGCAACCCGGCGCCGCTCATCGCCCACGTCGGCAGCCCCACCGTCACCGTGGCTGCCCACGTCAGCGCCATCACCACGACCGTGGCGACCGCCCAACTGCCCACCATGCGACCCAGCGGCAGCGTGCCGCCGCGCAGAATGACCGGCGCGGCCGCCGAAGCGCCGGTGGTCACCACGCTGTCGAGCACGCGCGCGATATCCGCCGCCTGTTGCGGACGGTCGACGGGCTCCTTGGCGAGACACTTCATGATGAGATCGGCCAACGAGGCCGGTACATCGGTGCGCAGCGACGAAATGGCGCGCGGCGTCTCGGTCATTTGCATCGCGAGCAATCGCGTGGGCGAGTCGCTCACGAAGGGCGGCCGGCCCGCCAGCACTTCGTAGGCCATGGCGCCGAAGGCATAGATGTCGGCGCGATGATCCGCACTCGCATCGCCGGCCGCCTGTTCGGGCGACATGTAGGCAGGCGTACCGATCGAAGTACCCACTTGCGTGAGCGTCGCCCCGGTCGGCCCCGTGCGGGACGCCGAAATGGCTTTCGCGATGCCGAAGTCGGTGACGGTGGCGCTGCCTTCGGAGAGGAGCACGTTGTCAGGCTTGATGTCGCGATGCACCACACCGCGACCATGCGCGAAGGCCAGCGCGCGCGCGACGTCGCGCAGAATGCCCACTGCCTCCGCAATCGGTAGCGGCCCGCCGGCAAGGCGTTGCCGTAGCGATGGTCCATCGACGAACGGCATGGTGAACCAGGGAAGCCCTTCGGCGTCACCCGACGCGATCACGGGCACCACGTGCGGATGTTGCAGCTGCGCCGCCAGGAGTACCTCGCGCTTGAAGCGCTCCACGCTCACGCCCGCCAGCAGCTCCGGGGCGAGCACCTTGATGACGACCTGGCGATTGAGTGCCCGCTCCAGCGCGAGGTACGTGCGGGACATGCCACCACCGCCCAGTTCGCGCTCGAATTCGTGCGTGGCCGCAAAGGCCCGCTGGAGCCGCGGAAACAGGTCGTCCAAAGCACCGGGGTTGGGTCGGCCGCCGGGTGGTGACCGATCGTGATGTACACACACGCAGGAGGCCGTGAAGGGCCCATCAATCGTACTCTCAGAGGGGCTGCCCCGCCAGCAATCGCCAGCGGCCGGCATCGTGTCGAAACGGCAACACGGGAGGAGACGCGCACTATTCCGCAGGGCCACCGCCCATGCAGGTAGCGGTGCTCGAATCGAGCCCCCCTTCGCGTCCGTTGAGCCATTGGCTGTGCCATAGGCATCCGGGGTGGCGGGGGGTGAAGCGGCCTCGATGGCACACAGGCGAAACCTTGCCGCGTGAGCTTCGCCTGCAACGTTGCGTATGCGGTGCGACGATCGGCTGCGCGACCGTGTCGATCGAACAGCCCCTTAGGCCGGCGGCAAATCCGTCGTGGGCGCCACCGACGCGTTGACACCCACCGCAGGTCTCGCCAGGCGGCGAGCACACCAGCTCATGCCACCCGCGACCGCACCGACCAGCGCAGCGCCAATCCAGATCCCGCGCGCCGAGTCCCACGGCATGGGCTCGTACCGTGGTTGGGCAACCAGTAACCCCATCGCTGCCACCCCGCCAATGCCAAGGGCCCACGACGCCCAGCGCGCGCGCAGAACCAGCCCGACAGCTGCGGACGCCGTCGCTGTGCCGATCACGATCTGCAACAGGCCGAAGAGCAGTGAGCCGGGCTCCGTGCTGCGGAACTCGTTCGGTACCTGGCGAAAGGCATTGGCACTGACCAGCAGCGCCACGCCGGCAAGTAGGTACGCGCCAATCCCTCGAAGCATCGCTGGTCTCCTGTCGTGATGGTTGTCAGCGTCTCCCTACGGGCACCAATTGCGACGGGTTCCGGAGCGGCGCCGCTACTCAATACCCGCCCCGTACGACCGCATATAGTCGACTTCGAGCTTAAACGGCCCGTCTTGCCCGTCGACCATGTAGAGCCCCACGCCGCGAATGCGTGCCACATCGATGACGGGGGCATCCACCGCCCGTCCAAAAATCGTGCTCCGCAGCGCGCTGAACGGCACGCGCACCACGGTCCATTCGGCCGACGTGCGAAACGGCGCCCGACGCGACACCATGCGGCCGTAGCCGCGCACCCCGTCGTCGAGCTCCACCTCGAACTGCCGTCCACTGCCGCGGACGCGCAGCTCAATGCCGAGCTGACCGGTAAGGTCCACGGTGCGGCGCGCGCGCACCGACGTAAAGCCGCCGCCCTGCGTGACCAGCGTGCCGGTAAAGCGCAGGGCGCCCTGTTCGACCGCCACAAAGCCCGCCGAACGGCCCCCCATGACGCCGTCGTTGACCACGACCCACTCGGCCTCGTCGGCGCGATCGAAGGTGAAGAGTGTGACGGGCGCGGTCATGGGCACGGGTTCCGTAGAGGGACGATGAGGCCAACGGGACGCGCCGAGCACCAGCCACAGGGCAGGCAGGAGCAGGAGCAGGAGGAGTGAGCGCATCGCGGCATGCATATGGCGAGAAAGCGGCGCCAGGCGGACCGGGTTCCCCAGCCGCAGCTTTGATGTTGCCATTTGTATACAGCATATATATGGCATCAAGCGTACCACCGTGTTCTTTGTCGACCAGATGATGCGCCAATTGCAGCGTGCCGCGCAGCGCACGGGCGTGAGCACGGCATCGCTCGTTCGGGAGGCCGTTGCCATGTACCTCGCCGCACCAGGCGCGGCGTCGCCGCTGCCGTCCATAGCCGGACAGTTTGCCAGCGGTACGAGCGACACGTCCGAGCAGGTGGACACCCTGCTCTGGAAGGATCCGCACGGCTGATGGTCATAGCCGACACGGGTCCACTGTATGCGCTGATCGATCGCAGTGACGCATGGCACGAGCGGGTCACCGCGTGGTGGACGGCACAGGCGCGTCATATTCGCGTGCCCATCACCGTGTTGCCCGAAGTGTGCTACTTGCTGCAGACGCGCATCAGCGTGCAGGCAGAGCAGGCGTTCGTACCATCAGTGGCGAACGGCGAGCTGATCATCGAGCCGGTGGAGTCGGACGACGTCATGCGGGTATCGGCGCTTATGCGCGAGTATCTCGATTGTCCGTTGGGCGTTGTCGACGCAACGGTCATTGCCGTGGCCGAACGACTCGGTGCACGCGAGATCCTCACCACCGACCGGCGTCTTTTTGGTGCGGTGCGCACGAACGGAAGCCGCGTGGTGTCGTTGGTGCCGTAAACGGGGCGACGCCACTACTTCCCCACTACTTCCCCGCCGGCCCCCGCCCAATCTCCGCCGAGCAGTTCGCGCGTGCTGCCGATCTTCACGCCCGCCGCGAGATCGACCGTCGTAGCCACGAGCCCGGTCGGTGAAAAATTGCAGAGGCCCCGGCCGTCGCGCGCCCACACCGGCGTGCCGCCACCCGCGCGGTCGATACGCACCTGCGAACCGGGGCCGGGGAAGGGCGCGACGTACACATGCCGGGGCGCATCGGCGGAGAACGCGATCCATCGAGCATCGGGCGCCGGTCATCGCACTGCCGACACCAGTCCGTACATGGGGTAACCCCCGGAGCGTGCGGTCACGACGAGTCCACCAGCGCACCCCTTGTCCGTAGTTGACAGCGTCGTCCCGAACACGTTCAAGCAACGTGTTGCTATCCGGCGCCATGACCACTTCGAACACGGCGCGCTTACCGTTCAGAAGTAGCGTGTCGGTACCACTGCCATCCGCTGCGCCTAGCGTCGCGCTGCGCGATGAATCCGCAATTGACCGGAACAGGATGCTGCGGCCGTCGGGCGTCCACTCGGCGCGATCACGTCCCGCCGGTGGGTCTTGTCCCGCCAGCGGCGAGAACATACCGGTGGAGCGGTCGAGCACGTTGAGTGTCGTGCGCCCCGTCACGGTGTCTCTCACCGTCACGACGAGGCGACGCGCGTCCGGTGAAAAGCGCGGATGCGCGAAGTCCAGCGTATCCGGGAGCGCCGGTGAGAGACAGCACCTTGATCGCGACATCGCGCTCGTGCTTGAGATCGTGCGCGAGATAGACGGTGGCCATACCATCGGCGCCGAGCTCGCGGAGAACGCGATAGCGGTCGGCGAGGGCGGCGGCGAGCCGCTCGGACGGTGTGGTCACGGAATTGGGCCATGGAGAGGACAAACGACGGGCGTGAACACCCAAGGCCGGGTAGGTACGGGCCTCGAGTAGACTCAGCAAGCAGACGGGTAGGCACCTGGGAGGTTCGGGTGCACGTCAATGACTCCGTCAATGACTCTGACCCCTTCACTCAACCTCTGCGCCGCCTGCGCCAAGGCGTGTTGACAGTCGCACCACCGGATAGTATGATATAATGTCATACCAGGAGAGCTCATGGCGAAAACGAAAGTCGCGGTCACGCTTGATACACGGACATTGAGTCGCGTCGATCGCTTGGTCAAAGATGCGCGCTATCCCAATCGGAGTCAGGCCATCGAGGCCGCCGTCAACGGGCAGTTGGATCGGCTGGAGCACCGGCGCCTTGCTGAAGAATGCGCCAAGCTCGATCCCGCCGCGGAGCAGGCGCTTGCCGATGAAGGCTTAGGCGTCGATGAAGGACTATGGCCGGAATACTGAGGGGCGAGGTTCGCTGGGCAGACTTGAACCCGACTCGCGGGAATGAGCAGGCGGGTCTGCGGCCGGTGCTCATCTTGAGTCACAACGTATTCAACGATCGATCAGGTACGGTCATTGCCGTTGCGTTGACCAGCCAGCCTCAGCGCGCCTCGTTCCCCCTGACGCTGGAGTTGGCGCAGCGTGGACTTCCGAAGCCGTCATGGGTGAAGATCAGCCAGATCCGCACACTCTCGATCGAACGCATTGGCAAGCGCTTGGGTGCGGTGTTGCCAGAGGAATTGGATCAGGTCATTGAAGGACTCAACGAAATCATCGGCAACTGAGGCAGTGGTGCGGTCAACCAGTCGGCGTGACGTTGCACGTCAACGACGTCGACCCGTCGAACCGCTTGCCCCTCAGCGCCCCCCGAACACCGCGCGATAAAACGCAAAGTTCCGTTCGCCGAGCGCCTCGAGGAGCGCCATGGTGTCGTGCCCCACATTCGGCACCAGTGTGTACTCCTGCGCTATCGCCAGCCGCGTGACATGCGCGCGAAACTCTTCGTTGGCCGGCAACGTGAAGTCGAGTGATCCGACAACCTGACGAAATCGCGTCAATGCTCGCGGCGTTCCGCGTATCGTGGCGGCATACTGTTCGGCCACCGTGAACGGGTTCTGCGCGACATAGTACGTCATGTCATCGCTGTACACGTCGCGCAGGATCTGCGCCCGTTCGGCGGGGTTCCCCGTTGCGCGCGGCCCGTTGAAGTCGAGGTCCAGCGGGCCCGCCGCGAACATGCTCATCGCGCCGAAGACGTCAGGGTAGCGCAGTCCCCATCGCGACGCGCCATACCCGCCCATGCTGAACCCTTCGAGCAACCGGCCGTCGCGCGTGGCCAGGGTGCGAAAGGTCGCGTCGACATGCGGCACCAAATCGCGTACCACCATCGACTCCATGGGGACGCGTCCGTCTTTCGAGTCGGTCCACATGCTCGACGCCATGCCATTGGGGAACACCACGAGCATGGACGGAATGCGTCCCGCGCGAATGGCGTCGTCGAAGTACGCTGCGAGCATGGCGATGCCCCCGAGTCCCCCACCGCTGCCGTGCAGCCAGTAGAGCACCGGGAACCGGCGCGTCGCGTCGCTGTCGTACTGCGGCGGCGTGTACACGTGATAGCTCACCGTGGCGCGCGCGATCACACTGGAGAAGGTGCGATACTGCACGCGCGGCGCGCTGATGGCGGTGGTGGTCCACACCACGGGCGGCGCCACGGGAGGCACGGGAGCCACCGGCGATGACGCCGTGCCGGCGCTGCAGCCGCAGAGCGCGAGCGGCACGAAGGAGAAGAAGGAGCGTCGCACGGAATGGAGCAATATGCAGGGGCTAGAACCGGACGTCCATGCTCATATCGATGCGCGTCCGCTCGACCGGCGCCAGTCCACGCGCCCAGTCCACGCGGATGAGCCCATCGAGCAGAGTTAAAAGGGGTCAGAGTCGTTTCAATGCGACTCTGACCCCTTTGGGGTGACCCCTTGAATTGGTATCAACGACTCTGACCCCTTGAAGGAAAGCCCACCGTCACGAACGCGCCCTGCACCACGAACACGCTCTCGCGGCGATTGCACTGCACCACCTCCACCACGGCGTCGAACGCCGCCGCCATGACCCGCACGCGTGCCCCCACCGCCATCGGCGCGCCCGTGTAGAAGCTCACGCCACCCACCGACAGGTTGCGCAGCCGGATGTCCAACGGTTCCCCGGTCCAGTCGGGCCGGACCGTCCCCCAATCGGCGCGCGAAACACGCGGCAGCGTACGGCGCTCGCCGATTGCCGACGGTGGACGGTGCGATGCCGGCCGTGTAGGACGGGTGAGCGGGGCCGTACAGCGCGCGCACACCACTGCGCCAACGGTATTTGCTTGGCCGCAGAACGCGCACTGATCGGCCGACGCCTGGGGCGGGGGCGGACCCTTGTCGGCAGCCGCCTCGCGCCGCGCCTCGGCTCCCGCCCGCTGGCGCTGCCCGGCGCGCTCCCGACGCGCATCGTACTCCGCGCGGCGCGTGGCATGGCCCAGCACGGCCCACGCCTCGTTCAGCAGCACGGCCTGCTCGTGGTCACCCCCCTGGTCGGGATGATGCCGCGCCATCAGCGCGCGGTACGCGGCGCGCACTACCTCCGGCGGAGCATCGGGTTGCACATGCAGGACGCGATAGTAGTTGCGGCGGTTCATGGCACCGTGCCTTTCACGAGCAAAGGCCGCTCATGCCCGGGCAGCCGTCGCCAAGCACCTCATCGACGCGCCGCCCCGCTGAACCACACCGCGTTCGGCGCCTCCGAGCGCGCCGCGGCAATGTCCGGCCAGCCGTCGCCGTCGAGATCCCCAATGGCCACGCCGTACACCGAGCCCTTGCCGTCGCCCCACGGCGTGTCGGTAAAGCGCGGCACCCGCGCCCCGCCGGTGTTGAAGAGCACCGACCCGACCGCCTCCTGACGCCCCACCACGAGGTCGGGCTTCGCATCGCGATTCATGTCGGCAATGGCCACCGCATAGGGCGCCCCGCCGGCCGAGGGCAGCGCCACCGGCGCATCGAACGTGCGCGGCCACGCGCCCATATACACGAAGAGTCCGTCGCGCTCATCGCCCACCACCACATCCGTCACGCCGTCACCGTTGATGTCGGCCGCGGCTGCGGCACGAATCTGCGACGTGGGCGGACCAAGCGGCGCTGGCGGCTCACGAAACGTGCCCGTGCCGTCGTTCCAGAAGATCAGGTTCTGGCCACCATCGCGGTGCGGCACTACGAGGTCCGTCTTGCCGTCGCCGTCGAGGTCACTGGCCACGATAATGGTGGCCGACTGCGTGGCGAGCGGCGCGCACGTGGGAAACGCGCCCGCCCCGCTGTTGAGGCACACGTAACTCGGCCGCGGCGCGGCGGGGTTGGAGCTCCGGTTGGCCACGATCAAGTCGGGGCGCTGGTCGGCGTTCACGTCAGCCACGGTGACGTAGCGCGTATTCCACTCGGGCGCCCCAAACGTACTGCCCACGCGAAAGTGCCCCGCCCCGTCGTTGAGATAAATCAGCTTCCGGTCGGGCTTGTCGTTGCTCGCCACGATATCGAGATCGCCATCGCCATCGAGGTCGGCAAGCGCCGCTGAATAGGTGCGATCGGGGGCGTCAGAGAGGGGCCGCGCGGTAAAGCGTCCTTTGCCGTCGTTGCGCAGAATCTGGTCGACGAGCGGCCAATGGCGCCCCTTCGCGAGAATCACATCGAGCGTCCGGTTGCCGTCGATATCGCCGAGGCTCACGCTGGCGGACGTTTCGCTGGTCGTCTCCAGCAACCGCACGCGCTCGAAGACGCGGAGGGCGCTCGTCTGCAAGGCCACAGCGGCGCTTCCGGCAACGCACAGCGCCAGCGCCGTAGAGGCGCGAAAGCCGAGGCGGCCAAACGGGGGCTTGTTCATCGGCAGAAGGTACGGCGGCGGCACGCCAACAGCCACCGGCTCCGCGCGTTACGTTATGCGCGCGAGGCATCACCAACCGGTCGCTACCCCATGTCTTCGGGGTAGCACCCAACATCATGAGAGCGCGCACATGACGACCTGTTTTCGACTCGCCGTAACGGCCAGCGTACTCTGCTTCGCCACCGCGTGCGCACACCGCAGCGGCCGCGAGGTACTCAACCCGCCCGGCCTCGCGCCACTCGTGCCGGCGTACTCGGTCGCCATTCGCTCCGGCAATCAGATCTTCGTGTCGGGGATGACGGGCATGAAGCCGGGCACGCAGGATATCGTCGCCGGAGGCGTGGCCATGCAAACGCGGCAGACGCTCGAGAACATCCGCACCGCGCTGCAAGCGGGAGGCGCCACCATGGCCGATGTCGACGAGTGCACCGTCTTCCTTAAAGACATCGCCGACTACGCCGCCATGAATACGGTGTATTCGGAGTTCTTTCCCGTCGCACCGCCCGCGCGGGCCACGCTCTCGGTGACGGCCCTGCCACGGCCGGCGGCGCTCGTGGAGATCAAGTGCAGCGCCCGCAAGCGCCGGTAGACACGACGCCGCGTCAGTACTCGTTGAAGATCCGCTGAACTTCGCGCGGATCGTTCGTCTTGGTGAGCGCGACCATGAGCAGAATGCGCGCTTTGGTGGCCGTCAGATGTTGCGCCACCACATTGGGCGGCACGGGCGCTACGACCGGACGCGCGACGGAGTCACGCCGCGCGGCGGTATCGGTGCGCGCCGGTGGTGGTGGCCCATCACCGCCACCGCCGCCACCGTTCACGTTCTCCCCCGACGTGAACGACGTGACAACCACCACGCCCGTCTGACGCAGCGCACGATACGTCGCGTTCTCGGCCGCGGTCATGCCCGTCGTCGCCACCACAACTCCCTTGGGGTTCGTGGTGAACGTCTGTCCCGTGCCACCGGGATACGACATCGTGAGTTCAACCTTGGGGAGCGTATCCACGCGCTCGAGATCGAACTCACTGCGTTCACCAAAGCGGCGCACGGGCGCAAAGAAAAACTCTGGCCCCTGCGACGCCACCACACCGAGCATGCCCATGTCGCCGGTATCGAAGCCGCCGGTGCGCTGATACAACTTGCGTGATTCGCGCGCCGACAGAATGCGATCGTCCATCACCACCATCACGCCTTTGTGTACGGCCTTGGGTGATGCGGCGGTGCGCACGGCACCAAGCAAATTGATGGGACCATCGGGGCTGATCCCCGTCGCGGGCCGCTGCGCACCCACGACCACCACCGGCTTGTTGGAGCGCACGGTGAGGTAGAGAAAGAACGCCGTCTCTTCCAGGCGGTCGGTGCCGTGCGTGACCACCACGCCGGCCAGATCACCACGCTGCAGCACCACGTTGATGCGCTTGGCGAGCTTCACCCACATCTCCGGCGTCACCAGCGTGCTGGCCACGTTGGAGAACTGTTCGGTTTCGATACGTGCGTAGCGTGCGAGCTCCGGCACCGACGCCGTGATTTGCTCGGCGGTGAGTGTGCCGGCGCGATAGCTCCCGAGCGTGCCCGGCGCGTCCTGCACACCGGCGATGGTGCCGCCGGTCGCAATGACCAGCACCTTGGGCGCGTTTGGATTGGGCACGACCGCAGCTTGGCGCGCGGCCACGCCCGCAGCGGGCGCGCTGGCGACCGGCGCTGTCGCCGCAGGACTCGGCGACACCACGGGCGCCGCACTGGGTCGCACGCACGCCCCAACCACGAGAGCGAAGAGCGCGACGGAGGAGCGGACTACGCGGACAAGACGCACACAAGACTCCGGACGGATGAGGGAGCGCTGCATCGTACGGCAATCAGGGTGGCAGCGCTCCCATAGGCGAGCATGGGAAAGAGCACGCGGGAATGTACCAAGCACCGCTGCAACCCGCTGAGGGCTACACCCGCAACACCCCTCGAAATCCGCGTACCGCGTAGTACGACTGCACCCCATTGTGGTACACGAACACCCGGTCGTAGCACCGGTCGCCGAACAACGCGCCACCCAACGCGCGGACGGCGGCCGGCGTCGCGAGCCAGCTCGACGTCTTGAGGTCGAAGGCGCCGAGCGCCTGGAGCGCGCGATACTGTGCCTCGTCGAGCAGTTCGACGCCCAGTTCGGCCGCCGCGTCGACGGCGTTCCCTGCCGGCTTGTTCTCCTTGCGCGCGTCGAGCGCCGCGCGATCGTAGCACAGACTCCGGCGCCCGCTGGGACTTTCCGGCGCGCAGTCGCAGAAAATCAGGCGCCCGTCCGCGTCTTCGCCGATGACATCGGGCTCACCGCCGGTCGATTCCATCGCGGCGAGCGTCTTCAGCGCCGCCGTATTGCCCTCGAGGCGAGTACCCACCCGCTCCCACGTAATCCCGACATGCCGGGCGGGATACTTCGCGAAACGTGCGGCGAGTGTGTCGAGTAACGAATTGGCGGTGGCCATGATCAGGTCGTCATCGAAAGGATTTGCCGCGCTCACGCCATCCGCGAGACGCGCACCGCCGTGCCATAGCAGAGCACTTCCGTGACCCCGCTCATGACCTCGTTGGCATCGTACCGGATGCCGATGACGGCATTCGCGCCCGCCAAGTGCGCCTGATGCAGCATGGTGTCGAACGCCTGCTGGCGCGTGCGCTCCGCCAACTCGGTAAACAGCGAGATGTTGCCGCCGAGAATGGTCTGAAAGCCCGCCCCGATAGTCCCAAGCACGGAGCGGGAGCGCACCACCACGCCGCGGACCACCCCCAACGACCGATCCACCCGGTAGCCGGGCAAATCGAAGCCGGTCGTCGTCATCTCATGCGGGAGCTCGATGGCTTGTGCGGGAACAATGGGGCTCATGGCAGCAGAGTGAGGGCGGAGGTGAGGGGGACCCCTCAAGTATACAGCGCCTTCGATGCATCGAACCGCGTTCCCCTTGCGCCACCGAGCGCCTGCGGTATTATACAACCATATGGTTGCACGTTTGTCGCTCACCGACCCCGAGCTCGACCAGCTCTTCCGCGCCCTCGCCGACGGCACGCGCCGAGACATCATCGCCCGGCTGCTCGCCGGCGAACCCGCCACGGTCTCGGCGCTCGCCGTCCGCTACGACATGTCGTTTGCCGCGGTGCAAAAGCACGTCGCCGTCCTCGAAGAGGCCGGACTGGTGAGCAAGGAAGCCCGCGGACGTGAACGGCTGGTGCGCTGTCACCCCGAGCGTATCGCGCAGGCCCGCGCCCTGCTCCTGCAGCTCGAACAGCTGTGGATTTCCCGCCTCACCCAGCTCGACGAGCTCTTCGCCGAACCCACCACCCCAGCCGACTGACCCATGCCGATCACCGAAGTCGTTTCCGACGCGCAGGCGCTCACGCTTTCCGTGATCGCCGACTATCCCGTACCGGTAGCGCGCCTGTGGGATGCCTACGCCGACCCGCGCACGCTCGAGCGCTTCTGGGGGCCGCGTGAATGGCCGGCCACCTTTACCCGGCACGACATGGCGGTCGGTGGCTTCTCGCACTACCACATGACCGGCCCCGACGGCACCGTTGCGCGCGGCTGGTGGCGCTACCTCGCCATCACCCCATATCAGCAGATCGACCTCGAAGACGGGTTCGCCGACGAACACGGCACGCCCAACACCGACCTGCCCTCCATGCGCATGTCCTTCTTCTTCGAGTCGACCGACACGGGCTCGCGTTTTCGCAGCGTCACGCACTTCCCCAGCCTCGACGCCATGGAACAGCTTGTCGCCATGGGCATGATGGAAGGGATGCGCTCGGCGATGAGCCAGATCGACGACGTGCTCGCCGACCTTACCACCTTTGCCGCCGAACGCGGCACCGACGCGCAGCTGCTCAACGACACCACGGTGCGCGTCAGCCGCGTGGTACGCGGGACGCCCGCGCAGGTCTGGCACGCGCATCACGAGCCCGCACTCATGCAGCGATGGCTCACCGGCCCCGATGGATGGACGATGCCCGTTTGCGAAGTGGCGAAGGCCGTCGGCGATCGCTATCGCTACGAGTGGGCCAGTGCCGACGGCGCGCAACGATTCGGCTTTGAAGGCGAACTGCTCGAAAGCTATGCACCCTACCGTGCCGTCACCACCGAACAGATGATCGGGACCGACGGCCCCGCCACGCGTAACGAGCTCACCCTGGTGCCGATCCAGGGCGGCACGCTGCTCAGCATCGTCATCACGTATCCCAGCAAGGAACTCCGCGACATGATCCTTGGCACGGGCATGACCACCGGCATGGAAGCGAGCTACGCGCGCCTCGAGCAGGAACTCACGGCGGCGTAACGACTGCGCACTCCAAACAGCCAGCTCACCTTCGCCACCAGTACGTTGTCGCCGGCCGTTCGCGTTGCATCCAGCAGATCGCCCGCACCGATCAGACGCCGCACCGTACACGCGCTGCTCCGCACTGCGCGCCGTCGACAACTCACCGTAGTCGAACAAGCGACCACTCGCCGCGAACGGCTCGGCGTATCCTTTCGCAGTGAAATTCGGCGTGAACGCATCGTGCAACCGGAAGCGCGTCGACAACGTGCTCCGCTCGATGAACGAAAAAATGTAGCGTTGCCCGTACGTCACGCCGCGACCCCACATGACGCGTGATACCGGCCGTCACGCGCACGACGGTGTGCCGCGTGGCGCTGGCGTGCTCCGAAAAGCGCCAGTACCGCCGAAGGCTGCCGGAACTCCACCCTATCTGCGTCGCGGTACCAAACTGAAACACCCGGACGAACCGATTGGGCTTCGTATCGTGCCGGTGAACGTCGGCGTTGAAATCGACCTCGTCGCCGTTGCGCATCGGCCCCGCTCGGACTCACCACCGGCCGCGCGCGCCTCATCCGGTTGTTCTTTCAACCCTTGCTGGTGGCGTGGGGGCTCTGGTGCACCAACGCCTGGGCGACGTGGCGCCGGCGTCCCTGTCGAACCGCCTACGAGGCGGCCTGCTCGTACGGTGACGCCGCCGCAGTAGGGATGGCCCCGCCAGCCGTCACCGCCGCGTCCGCCACCGGCAGCGTCACCCCCGCCTTGGTCGCCCGCTTTTCCAACGTGTCGCGGTCGGCCAGACTGCGAATGAGTGCATCGGCCTCACGATTCTGCAGGTATTTCCCCTTTTCCCAGCCGTCCACGATCCCCCTGGGGGTCCCGTAGATAAGCTCGGCAAACTGCGGCAGGGTCAACCCCAGCGACTCCCGCAACTGACGGATCGCCTTGGGAATCAAGAGGTTATGCTCGTTCCGGATAATCTCCGTGGCCGCCTTTTCGGCCGCATCCCGCTGTTCGATGGTGCGATTCTCGTGTCCGCACTTCTCGCACCGGTAAAACTCGCGCGTCACCTCGGCCGCCATACCGCTCAGGCGCATCGTCACGGTCTCGGTGTGGAGGGCATAACGCCCTCCGCACCCTCGGTGCAGCGAACCATCCAACGTCGAAAGACTCATCTCGGAGAGCGGTGGGCCGATACTAAAAAGGGGCGCACGGCCTACAACTGGCACCGTGCCCCGGCTGACGTCTTGATCGTCTCAAGCTCGTCAGGACCGCCGTGTCCGCGCCACCCCTTGCATCACGCCGCACCTCGCATTCTCCATGTCAGATTCTGCGCTTGTTCGTCAGCCCGTCTTCGGCGGCACCGGTTCGCTCATCGGCTATGAAATCCGATTTCACGATGCCGACGGGCCGGGCTCCTTTGCGCAGAGCTTCCTGAACGGCACCTTCGACCTGATCCGCAATCGCATGCCGGCGTTCGTGGCCTGCACGCGCGATCAGCTCGTGGCCGATGCGTATCTGGTGGCGGAGCCCGGCTCGGTCATCATCATGCTGCCCCCGTCGCTCGCTCCCGACGACGAGGTGAACGAGGCCATTGCGCGCCTCATCGGTGCTGGCGGCGTACTGGCCCTCGATGCCGTGAGCACGGAGCCCGCTGCGGCCGAGGCATTTCTGCCGCATGTCTCGTGGGTGCGCATCGACTCGCGCAGCGGCGAACCGGCCACGATCAATGCAATCTGTGAGCGCGTGACCCGTGGACTGGGGAAAGCCGGTCCGCGCCTCGTCGCATCGTACGTCGAGGATCTCACCCGGTACGAAGCCACCTTGGAACGTGGCTTCGACGGCTTCCAGGGCGCCTTCTTCAGTCGCCCTGAACCACTCCCCGCGGCGGACATGCCGCAGGGCACCGTGGCCGCCATGCGACTCATGGGGCTCGCGCGCGACCAGCACGTCAGCGATCACCAGCTCGAAGAGGTAATTGCTACCGACCCGGTGCTTACCTTCCAGCTGCTGCGCCTCGTGAACAGCGCGGCCTTGGGTGGACGCGGCGTCGCCAGCATCGGCCAGGCGCTCCGTCTCATCGGCCGCAACGCCTTCCTGCGTTGGCTGGCCGTCGCGGTGGCGGCCGCGCGCAAGAGCAAGAACGGCGTCGATCAGGAACTCGTGCGTCAGGCCGTCGAGCGCGGCCGGTTGTGCGAACAGCTCACCGGCGGTGGTCGCGACTCGGGTACGCTCTTCCTGGTGGGACTCTTCTCGCTCCTCGACGCCGTGTTCCGCATGCCGCTCCCGGAGATTCTGGAGCGCGTCGTGCTGAGCGCCGAGGCCAACGAAGCACTCATCGATCGCACCGGCCCCTACGCCGATGCGATCAACTTCGCCGAGTCGTACGAGCTCGGGCTGTTCGAAAACGCCACCGAGATCGCGAAGGAGATGGGTGCCGACCCCGCCAAACTCGGTGAGTTCTACACCAATGCGATCACGTGGACGGCCGATGCGCTCGGCGCGGCACTGGAGAGCCAGGGAGCGGCGCCCGCGCGCAAGGCCAGCTGAACGACAGTCTGGCGCGCCTCCCGTGAGCCCGGTTCGCGCTCAGACTTAAACCGTCTGGGCGCTCAGGTCGTCCAAGACGGTATGACTATCGCGAACGCGATCGCCTCGCTGCGGCCCTGTGGGGGTCTGGGCGCTCAGTTCGTCCAACACGGTATGACTATCCGTCGAATCGTCCTTTCGTGGCTGCTTTTCGTGGTGTGTACGGGCGCGGCCTGTAACGGGAGTGCTTCGCTCACCGCCCCCTCCGATCCCGAGGCGACGGTCTTCGAGACCAGTGACGTCGATCAGTTCTGGCGTGCCTGGGACAAGGGTGGACGGGCCGGCAGCGCCGACGCATTTCAGCGACAGTACCTCGACTCCGCCTCGGCAGGGTTGCGGGAGTTCATCCCGCTCCGGTCCGTGACCGCCGCATCGCTGGTGTCGGCCACCCGGAACGCGCCTCGCTATTTCGACGCGTTGCAGGCGTGGTGGAGAGCCGAGTCGCGGAGCGGCGCGGTGTTGTCCGTCATCCGGTCCAACAACCGACGACTCACGACGCTCTATCCTCAGGCCACCTTCCCGCCCATCACGCTGCTCGTGGGACGGTTCAGCACCGGCGGCACGGTGAACAACGGACGCCTGTTCATCGGCTTCGAATTCTTCGGCACCGACGCCGGCGCACCGCTTGACGAGCTCAATAGTTTCGGGCGCAACAATCAGAAGTCGTTTGCCCGTGACTTGCCCGTTCTGGTCGCCCACGAGCATGGGCATTTCCTCTCATTCCAGGCGGGCTCCCGCGCCGGTCGCAGTGGCGGGCCCATGCTGCACAGCGCACTCAACGAAGGGGTCGCGGAGCTCGTCGCCGATTTGGTAGCCGGCGCCCCCACGTTTCGAGAGTTTTTCGTCACGTGGCAGCAACGGGAGCGGGAATATTGGGAAGCCTTCGATCGGGAACGCACCAGCACCGACATCAGCCGGTGGCTCTACAATCAGGGCAACGCCACCGAGGCGTGGCCTGGCGATCTGGGATATTTCATGGGGTATCGTATTGCGCAGGCGTATTACCTGCGCGCGACCGATAAATCAGCGGCCCTGCGCGACCTGATTGCCCTGCGCGATCCTGATGCGCTGTACGCCGCGAGCGGGTACCGCGGCAGCGGGCCGCCTATCGTGCCCTGACGTCAGGACTTACCGTCGCCGCATCTCCCGTACCGCCCGACTCACCACCGTGGCGCCCGTCACGATCCCCACGCGCGTCACCATGAACCGCTGCCCCTTGCTCGCACTTGCGCGCTCAGGGCGCCAGGTGAGGCTCAGCGCGCTTGCCGCCACGATTGCCCCCAGGAGTGGCGCGTTGGGACGCGACGCGCCGGCGCGGTTGTGCGCCACGAAGGTGCTGTGCACCGCACAGCGCGTCGCCGCGCGGGCACGCCCATGCCACGGTCGTGCCCCACGGGCCGCGTCGCACGGCCCGTAGGCGCTCTCCCACCCCGTCGCCCGGCTGAGCCCCTCGCGCAGGAGCTCTTCCGTGAGCGCAAATCCCACTTGATCGCTGAGCCGGTTGCCGTACCCCTGCCAGGTGCGGTCCCAGCCTTCGGGAATGTCGAATGCCTGGACCCAGGTGGCCGCACTCACCACGCCGATCGCCAGCGCGCGGTAGCGCAGCGCCACAGGCTCTCGGTGCACGGCACTCGAGACGGTATCGCGTGCTTGTGCCGCGGCCGTAACCGGCGCCAACCCGGCGAATGCGATGGTGAAGGCCACCCTCAGGGAAGCGCTCCGCATAGTGCGCCTCACCGCACCGTCGCCGGCGGCAGCGACTGCGCTTTGTCCGCGTACGACTGCGGCGCCCCCGCCGTCAGCGCCAGACGCACCCGCTCCGCCTGCCCCGCCGTCACCTCGAAAAGCACCGCGATCATGTTGGCCGTGCGAATGGCCTCGAATGGTGCGGTCGGCCACTTCCCAATGGAATCACGAGGTGGCGTAAGCCGCAGCGCGTCGAGCGACGCCGTCGCCGCGGCACCCGCCGCCGAATCAGCAAAAAAGAACGCCACGAGCTTGGCCGTCTTGCCGATCTTGTAGCGCGTGCCCTGCTCCGTGAAGTACGGCACGGAAATGGTGTCGAGCACCGTGATGCCCATCCCTGCCTTGTTGATGCGGTCTTCCAGATGACACGACCGCCACGACCCGTCCCGCGGGCAGAGCGAATCACTCGGCGTTGGCGGTCGAATGACCGCGCCGTTGGCCGCTGCCGTGACCCTCGCCGGAGGCGGCGTGTCGGCGCCGCAGGCACCAGTCGCAGGCAACACGGCAAACAGCACACCAGCGCGCAGCACGCGGTGGTTCCTGCGGAAACGTGAGCGAGGCATGCCGCAAGCTACTCGACGCGGAGGTATCGTCAAGCAGTGTGTGGGTACGCGACCGGTGGCGCCCTCTGGGTGGGTGCATTGGTGGGCGCGTCGATGCCATCCGTGTAGCAGACGCCACGGCACACCTCGCAGAGATGCACGCCGCCCTCCTTACCGACCAAGACTCCATCGGCACCACGTCGTGCGAGAGCCTCGCGGATGATGCAACGGTACCCGCGTGAACGGACTGATCCTCGGCGGCCCGACGTGAAAGGGGGAACGCTTCCGTTCAGTCGAAGGAGTATCGCTGGAACCCCACCGCCCCGGTAGTAACGTCTCTGCTGATGACAAGCATCCGCCGTGTGGATCAGCGGGTACGTCGTGCGCACTCGTCGCCGTGCCATGCGTACAGTGCGCTGGTGATCACCATCGATGCCGTGAGATTATCACGGTTGGTGCAGGATCCTTACCACAGCGTTCGCGCCCCCACGCCATGGCTCACGAATCGAGTGTTCGCCACAGCCGGCATACCGGCGTCGAACCTCGGCGACACGCGCTGCATCATGTCCGCAATGCCTCGCGTCCTGCCGGCGTTCACCGTGGGCGATGAAACACGCCCTATGCACATGGCTGACGGCATGCTCCGGTAGCCCGTTCACGTCGACGATGCCCCGGATGCCGAGTATTGGGACACCAGGAGCATCGAGGAGGGCAAGCATATAGGCACCCTGGCCCCTTCCGCACGGCACGACCTGGTCGCCGTCACTTTGCGCGGAGCCTCCGTACGTGCGGTCGACGATGATGACGTACAGCGCCTGTAGCGTCACCACCCAACGTCGAGCATTGAACCACGAACTGCTACGCCGGGCCGCAGCCACATGCGCCACTACCGCATGCGCGCATCGGCGTTGGCTTGCCGCGTGCTGTCCGGCCCAGCGCCCCTGGCGTGCTCGGCCGAACCGTCTATCGGCGTGTGGCTGGAAGGTGGGGCCGGGCGCGAGGCACTTCGCTTTGGCGTCGGCACCGAGCACGGACGAGGTGCACCAGTTCGTCTTCGTGCGATGCGCGTTGAGCGATGCGCGTGGGTGGATCAACCCAACTCACCACGAACGCCAGCGGCAATCATGTGGCTGGTGTCGAACAAGCACCGCGGGGGGATGGGGTGTCGTGGCGGTCGTTGCAGACACGGACACCGCTCGCGGCATGCTTCCCCATGCACGACTCGGGCGGTGCGTTGGCGCTGACGCTCGGAACGTCCGGGTGCAGGATATCGGACGGCCGTCGCGAGTAAGCGCGGGCGCGCCCACACGGCCCAGCGGTTGTGTAGCATTCCTAAGAGCACCAGCGAAACCCACTGGTTTCTTCGGGGTTTCTTCGTCAGCCTAACGCAAAACCAGCGGTCGGCGCGATTTTTGTGCAATTCCTGCACAGTTCCCGCGTCAGTATTGCATTTCCGGGTTGGACTGAGCCCCGTGTACGACCATATTAATGCTTCTCCTGCACAGAATCGGCGACAGCACAGCGCTGTCGTCTGAACTTCTTTCCGCTCCGTCCATGGCCAACAACAACAACAACGCCCGCGCGATCGCCATGCGCGAGATCTCGCACCGTGCGCCGCGCCACACCTCGCGTCCCGAGGAAAACGGCGTCCAGCTCCCCACGAGCGCCTGGTTCGGCATGAACACCTTCGGCATTCGCCAGATGCGCGCGAAGTTGCCCAAGGACGTTTACAAGAAGCTCGCGGCCTCCATTCGGCTCGGCAAAAAGCTCGACTCCGACATCGCGCCCGTCGTCGCGCAGGTCATCAAGGAGTGGGCGATGTCGCGCGGCGTCACCCACTTCACGCACTGGTTCCAGCCGCAGACGGGGCTCACCGCCGAAAAGCATGACGCCTTCCTGAACTTCGACGAGCACGGCCACGCCATCGAGACGTTCACCGGCGAGCAACTCATTCAGTCCGAACCCGACGCGTCGTCGTTCCCGTCGGGCGGCCTCCGCGCCACCTGGGAAGCGCGCGGCTACACCGCGTGGAACCCCGCCTCGCCCGTCTTCATCAGCGAAACCGGCGGGGTGAAGTACCTCTGCATTCCGTCCGTCTTCATTGGCTACAACGGCGAAGCACTCGACGAAATGACCCCGCTCCTCCGGAGCTGTGACACGCTCTCCGCGCGCGCCACCGAAATGCTCGGCCTCATCGGCGACACCGGTGTGCTGCGCGTCATCACGACGCTCGGCGTGGAGCAGGAGTTCTTCATGATCGACCGCGGCCACTTCGCGTTGCGCCCCGACCTCGTCATGGCCGGCCGCACGCTCGTGGGGTCGCCGCCGCCACGTGGCCAGCAGCTCGAAGACCACTATTTCGGTGGCATCCCCGAGCGCGTGCAGGCGTGCATCAGTGAAGTGGAGCACGAGCTTTACAAGCTCGGCGTGCCCATCACCACGCGTCACAACGAAGTCGCGCCGTCGCAGTTCGAAATGGCGCCGTACTTCGAAGACTCCGAAGTCGCGGTCGATCACAACCATCTCGTCATGGCCATCATGCGCAAGGTCGCGCTCCGTCATGGCCTGCAGGCGCTCGTGCACGAGAAGCCGTTCGCCGGCATCAACGGCTCGGGCAAGCACTGCAACTGGTCCATGGCCATTGTCTCCGACAACACGCTCGACGGCACCAACCTACTCAAGCCCGGCAAGACGCCGCACCAGAACATCCGCTTCCTGCTGTTCCTGGCGGCGGTGCTCAAGGGGGTGCACAAGCACGCCGGTCTGCTGCGCGCCGGTATCGCCGTCACGGGTAACGAACACCGCCTCGGCGCCAACGAAGCGCCGCCGGCCATCATCTCGGCGTTCCTCGGCTCCGGCCTCACCCAGGTCGTCGAAGACATCGCCGCGGGGAAGACGTCGGCCAACAACGCCGAACAGGCCATGCTCAAGCTCGGCGTCGCCAAGCTCCCCGAAGTCGAGCAGGACAACACCGATCGCAACCGCACGTCGCCCTTCGCGTTCACGGGCGCGAAGTTCGAGTTCCGCGCGGTGGGCGCGTCGCAGAGCATCGCCTTCCCCGTCATGCTCCTGCAGGCTGCGGTGGCCGAAGCGATCGGCGACATGACCGATGCGCTGAAGAAGGAAATTGCGGGCGGCGCCAGCACCGACAACGCGGCGCTCAAGGTGGCGCGTCGGGCGTTCAAGGAAACGGCTGCCGTGCGCTTCGAAGGCAACAACTACTCCGACGAGTGGGTGGTCGAAGCCAACAAGCGTGGCCTGCTCAACCTGCGTCGCACGCCGGAAGCGTTGGCGCAGCTGCGCACCGATACCGCGAAGGCGCTCTTCAAGAACACCGGCATTCTTTCCGATGTCGAACTCGAGAGCCGCTATCATGTGCGTCTCGAGCGCTACGTGAAGGACATCCTCATCGAGCTGCACACGCTGCAGCAGATCGTGGACACGCAGGTGCTCCCGGCGTCGTACGCGTATCTCGGGCAGCTGGCCGGCGCAGCCGGACAGGGTGCTACGGCCGGCATCAACATGCAGCCTATCGTCGACGCCGCCAACGCCATCTCCAAGCTCGTGACCACGCTGCAGAAGAAGCGCACCGAACTCGCCAAGGTCACGGCCAAGGCCGAGCATTTGCACGACGACCTCGCCGCGCAGGGGGTGTACCTCACGACGACCGCGTGCGACACCATGGCCGAGGTGCGTGACGCCAGCGACGCGCTCGAACTCGCCATAGCCGACGAAATGTGGCCACTGCCGCGGTACCGGGAGATGCTGTTCCCGGTTTGATTGCAGCCGCTGGAGCTACACAACGGGCCGCGTTGCCATCTGGCGGCGCGGCCCGTTGCGTACCGGTGCTGGCTGAGCAGGGAGCTGTAAAGCCGAATAGCATTGCGGACAATGCTCTTGCAGATGATGGTATCCTGCTCCCGCTGAAATGTGACACCACCCGCTCCACACTTTGGAGCAACGGAGGTTGTCATGAATCCCTCGAATGAAGCGGTCCAGCGTTCACGCCGGCTTTCGCGCCAGAACAGAAGGCCGCGATCCTGCGTCGGAAGAATATCTCGACATGAAGAAGGAGCGTGGGGGCCCAAGGCGGGGCGCTGGGTACCTCCCGAACGGGGCGATGCGGTCGTGGATGGCGTCACGTCCCTGCGCGCGAGCAGTGGTTGACCCCAGCGGAGCGGGAGAGGATCCTGCCGTTTCACGAGCGGTATCCCCTCGAAGGGTATCGCCGATTGAGCGGTAGGCTGCGCGAGGCGGGCGAGGTCGCGGTCAGTCCGTCCTCGGTCTAACGCGTCTGGAAAAACGCGGGTCGGCTGGATCGCTGGACTCGCGCGCCGTGCAAGAAGGGCGCCGGTTTCGACCAGCCGACGCATTGCATGCGCACTGGCGCTCCAACCCCCTAGACGGACAGTATCCGGCCCACTCGGAGCGGGGCAGCCGGAATCGGGGGAACAGCTCCTGACGCAGCGGTGCGAGAAACGTATTGACGTTGTTTTTTCAACGGTCCGGGTACTCCCGCGCACTGCGCGCATGTCGTGAAAGGCGGCGAGCGAGTCGGCTACCGTGTGCATTCGCTCTTCGCCGACGGCACTTCCCAACCGCTGGGTGTTCAAGGGTGAGCCGGGCACAGCGGCCGACACGTCGTCGCGCCACGCGACGACATGGCGCATGTTCTTGTTTCACAGGCGCTGTAAGGGGTGCACACGTACGACGCTACGCGGGAAACCAACGCGGGAGGCGCAGCGCGAGGCGGCGCATTGCGTGCCAAACGCGTTCCCGTCGCTGATGTTGGCCACGTCCCACGTGGCCTCCGTTCCCTTCCACCTCCGCGCGCCGTCTTGCGCTCCACTCGCCGACGCATCGTATCCCCATTCCTCACGGGGCGCTGCGCGCGAGTGCGGCGCTGAGCACAGCGCACGACGGTGCTTGCCGCCATCACGTTCCGGCTGCATGCTCAGGAGGTATCGAGTGCAAATGTCGGCCCACCCTCTGCGCGGAACGATCGATGGGCACTCCCGATTACGGCGCCAGACTCGCAGCGGTGCTGAAGCACTGGCCCGAGATGGACGTCCTGCCGCACGGCTATGGCGGCGTGGAGTTTCGCGTGGGCAAACGCGAAATCGGGCACGTGCACGTGAGTGGGGTGGCTGATCTGCTCGTCACAGTGCGCATGCGGCGCGACCTCGTCGCCGCCGGTCGTGCGCAAGCGCACCACACGCTCCCCCACTCCGGATGGATCAGCTTCCGGTTGCGTAGCGAGAACGATATTCCTGCCGTGGTCGAACTCTTTCGTCTCAACTACGAACGCCTGCGCGGTACCGGCCAGCGCACCACGCCGACTCCGATGCTCGGCCAACCACAACTTCTGGCCGATCGCGTCGCCGACGATCTTCCGGCGTGAGCGTGGACGGGTCGTGCCGCCGATCTGCCTCAGCGCGAGGCCGCGGGCGCAGTCGTCCGGCGTGATGCGCGCGACGGCAGGTCACCCAGGTGGGTGCGGCCAAAGCCCTCCGCGAACTTGAGACCGTAGCCCGCGAGCCGGTCGAACCCGATGTGCGCCAGCCAGATCAGCGCGGCCGCCGTCATCATGGGCGTCCGCATCACAATCCCCGCGCCGAGCGCCAACGCCGGCAGCGACTCGGTGTGGGCAAGGTTGTAGCACCACGCCCCGACACGGGTGGAGCGCACGTACCCAAGCATGGCGACATCGGGGAGGAGGAACGCCGCGAAAAACAGGCCCCACCCTGGCGCGCCGGCAACGGCACCGTGATGCCAGCCGTACGCGGTTGCGGCAACAGCCAAGAGGGCGAGCCCCTCGACGCGGAGGAGGAGAACGGGCAGCCTGTCCGACGTCGTGTCTGCGGTCATCGCGCGCTCCAGTTGAGGCAGTGAAAGTGTACGACGTACACTATCACTCCCCATTTCTGCCGTCAAGATGTACATTGTACATTATGCCGTATCCTTCGAAGCTCTCGCTTGACGCGATCACTGAGGCCGCCGTCGCCATTACCGTCACCGGCGGGATCTCGGCGTTGGGGATCCGCCCCGTTGCCGACGCACTTTCCGTGAGACCGACAGCATTATATCGATACTGTTCCGATGTTGACGGCTTAGTGTCGCTAGTAGCTGAGCATTCCGCGACGGAGCTCCGCGCCGCAGCGCAACGTCAGATTGCCGCCACACCACCCGACGGTCGCACGTCTTCGTGGGAGTTGGTGGCCATGGCCACGGCATATCGCCACTACGCGGTGCAGCAACCGGGACTCTATGCGGCGCTGGTGACGGACACGACGCGTTCCGGTTGGGCCAATCAGCAAGGATCGGCGCGGAAGGCGCTGTGGGAACTGCTGTTGCAGGTCGTTGGTCGATTGACCGAACATCCGGACGACACGGGAGCCGCCGTTGCGGTCTGGAGCTTTCTGCACGGGTTCGTCCATCTCCACGCAGCGCGCCTCTTTGGCGCCAGCGGTCCGCGCGATGGATTCGAGCGCGGGGTTGCCGCGCTCGCAAACGGGCTGCGAGCGTCAGCCACCATTGCCGCTCCGCGACGCGAACGCCACCCCCCCGTCAATCCTGTTGCGGAGGCGCCCCGGCCATGACGTGCGCCTTCTGCGTCCCCGCCATCAGCTGCGTCACGAACCGCTGCCCCTCGCTGATGCGCTCCACCTCGATCGCCACCGTGTCGATCGCCTGCTCCATTCGCTCCATCCGCCGCGTGGCGTCGAGCATCTCCGGCGTGATGCGGGGCTGACGCGCCCGGACCAACAGGGCACGCGCCACGGCGAGCGCGAGCGGCATGAGCACCGTCAGCGTGCCCACAATGGAAATCGCGGTCAGCTGTCCCGACGAGAACGGCCCGAAGCGGACCTGCGGCGCGGTTCGCTCTCCCAACGCCAGGTCGCCCGGCGCGCTGGCCAAGGCCTGGCCGTTCGCCGCGATGTCCCGCTCCAGTTGCACAATGCGCTCGTCGAGCACATCGAGACGCTTCTGCAGCCCCGCTTTGCTTTCGTCTGACGCCCGGCCCAGATCGCGCACCACCTCTTTTCGGCGCTCGCTGGCGCTGTTCAGCTGGCGCGACAGTTCGGACCGCTTTTCCTTGAGGGCGTCGACCTCCGCCTGCGTCACCGGACGGGGGACCACGATCGGGACGCCCGTTCCTACATCGATGGCCGACGGCTGCGATCTCGGAGCTTCAGGCCCCGCGGCGATGGGCGGCGCGGGTGGCGTGGGAGGCTGGGTCAGAGGCATACTCCAATTTACGCGGGCTACGCCCCCCCGGTTACACTTCTGCCCCGATGCACGGCATGACCTTTGTTCAGACGACGCTCCCGGGCTCCCACCCTCCGTTCGCGACGCCGGTGGTCCCCGCCGAGTCGCTCGGCGCACTCTCCCCCCTCGAGGCCGCAGCCGCGCTGGCCCCGCAGGTCGTCCAGTGGCGCCGACAGCTGCACCAGCGCCCCGAAGTCGCCTTCCACGAAGTCGAAACGTCGCAGTTCATCGTCGACACGCTCAGCGCCGTTTCCGGACTGTCGCTGTCGCGCCCTACCCGCACGAGCGTCGTCGCGGAACTGCACGGCGCGCGCCCGGGGCCCACGGTCGCCGTGCGCGCCGATATCGACGGGCTGCCCATTCACGAAGACACCGACGTCGCGTTCCGCAGTACGCGCGACGGCGCCATGCATGCCTGCGGCCACGATGGGCACACCGCCATCGTCCTCGGACTCGCCACCCTCCTCGCCGCCCGTGTCGATACCCTTCCCGGCACGGTGCGCTTTGTCTTTCAGCACGCGGAGGAGTTGTCCCCCGGCGGTGCTGAAGAGCTCGTGCAACGCGGCGTCATGGACGGCGTGGCGCAGGTCATTGGGCTGCACCTCTGGGCACCCATGCCGGTCGGGCGCATCGGCATTCTGAGCGGTCCCGCCATGGCCGCGCCCGACAATTTCCAGTGCACGATCATCGGCAAGGGCGGGCATGCCGCCATGCCGCACGAAGCCGTCGACCCCATCGCCATCGGCGCGCAGATCGTCACCGCGCTGCAGCACGTGGTGTCGCGCACCGTCGACCCACTCGACCCGGTCGTCCTGTCGGTTACGCAGTTCATAGCCGGCACCGCCTTCAACGTGATTCCCGGCACCGCCTCGCTCGCGGGTACGGTGCGGACGTTCGATCCCGCACTGCGGACGGCGGTACCAGCGCAGATGGAGCGCGTCATCAGGGGCATCGCCGAAGCGTTCGGCGCCAGCTGCGAGTTCACCTACGAGCGTGGCTATCGCCCGGTGGTGAACGACCCGGTGCTCGCCGCGCGGCTCACCGACGTCGTGCGGCGCACCTTTGGCAATGACACGCTCATCGACCTGCGTCCCACCATGGGCGGCGAAGACTTTTCGGCGTATCAGCAGCGGGCGCCTGGCGTGTACGCGTTCGTCGGCGCCGGCAACGACGCGGCGGGGATTACCTTCCCGCATCATCATCCGCGCTTTCAGATCGACGAACGATCACTCGAGGTCGGGCTTCGCTATCTCACAGCGGCCACGCTCGACCTGCTCACCCCGAACGCCTGATTCGTGAGCACGCCACGTCGTCTGCATCGTTGGCTCGTGCTCGTTCCCGTGGTCGCCATTCTGGGCGCGCCATGGTTCGCCAATCGCGTCGAGCCGCGCATCGTCGGGCTCCCGTTCCTGTTGGCCTGGATTACGGGGTGGGGGCTCTGCACGTCACTCGTCCTCTGGTTCATCGATTCGCGTGAGTCCGACGTCGACCGGTGAACACGACGATCATCGATTCCGGCCAAGCGTCGATCGCGCTGGGCCTCATGGCCCTCACGCTGCTCGTGGCGCTTGGGCTCTCGGTGTGGGGGCGCGGCGCACAAAGCCTCGAGCAATGGAGCGTGGCCAGTCGCGGGTTCGGGTCAGTGCTCATCTTCATGCTCCTCGCGGGCGAGATCTACACCACCTTCACGTTCCTCGGGGGGAGCGGGTGGGCGTATGCGCGCGGCGCGCCGGCGTATTACATCATTGGCTACGCCTCGGTCGCGTACGCGGCATCGTACTGGTTGCTCCCCGCCATCTGGCGACGCGGCGTCTCATGGCAGGTCATCACGCAACCGGAATACTTCGCGCGCGCCTACAACAGCCCGTGGCTGGGACGTGTCGTGGCCATCGTGGGCACCGGTGCGCTTATCCCGTATCTGGTGCTGCAACTCAAGGGGCTCGGCATTCTCGTCAGCGAATCGTCGTACGGACTCATCAACGCCGATCTCGCCATTCTCATCGGCACCGCCGCACTCACGGTGTACGTCGTCCTCTCCGGCGTGCGCGGGTCTGCGTATACTGCCGCGTTCAAAGACGTGCTGGTGCTCTGCACCGTGGCAGGCCTTGGCATCGCGTTGCCCATCACGCTCCACGGGGGCATCGGTCCCATGTTCGACACGCTCATTGCCAGGCAGCCGGCGTTCTTCGTCTTCCCGGAGCGTGGGCTCTCCGGGACGTGGTACACGAGCACCATTCTCATGACGGTGTTCGGCTTCTACATGTGGCCCCACACCTTCGGCTCGGTCTTCGCGGCGCGCAGCGATGCGTCGTTCCGGCGCAACGCCATCCTCATGCCGCTGTACCAGATCGTGTTGCTCTTCGTGTTTTTCATTGGATTCGCGGCCATTACCGCGGTGCCGGCACTCACTGGCAGTGAGGCCGATCTCGCGCTGCTGCGGGTGACGCGCGTGAGCTATGGCCCCTGGGTCTTGGGGCTCGTCGGTGCCGCCGGCCTGCTCACCGCGCTGGTGCCGGGCTCACTCATTCTCATGGCGACCGCGACCATTCTCGCGCGGTTGATCACCAGCAGCATCCGGACGGACGCGCGCAGCGAGGTCCGTATCGCGCAGCTCATGGTGCCGCTCGTGGCCGCGGTTGCGCTGTTCTTCGTGTATCGCGGCGGGCAAACGATTGTCACGCTGCTGCTCTTCGCGTATGCCATCGTGACGCAGCTCTTTCCCGCCGTGCTGCTCTCCGTGCTCTGGCCACATCGCACGAATGCCGTGGCGGCGGCGGTGGGTATGGTGGCCGGTCTTGGCGTGGTGGCGTACACCACCGTAAGCGGGACCACCCTTGCCACCATGATGCCGTCGGTGTCCCACCACATCACCGACATCAACCTGGGCGTGCTCGCGCTGCTGGTGAATGTCGCGGTGCTCGCACTCTTCACGATCGTGACGCCGAAGTCCGTACCGGCCACCTGACGCAGGCCACACCATGCACGGTCTCACGCGAGTGGGGCCGCACCCGGCGTCAGGCCACCGCGCGCGGGAATCCCCGCGTGTCCGCCAGCGCTTCCGCCACGCACACACGATATCCGTCGGGATCCTCGAGCTCGAACTCCACGTGGCCGTACGGCATGAGTTCGGGGCCGCGCACCAACGGCGTCCGTCGTCGTGCATGGTCGAGCAGCTGCGTGAGCTCCTCGCCCTGCAGGCGGATGTACACATCCCACTCGTACGAGTCGCGCGCGCGCGCCGGCGGCCTCACCGCCTTCCGCAACATCAGTTCCGTGCTGTCGCGGCGGAGAATACAGCACGCGAACGGCGGCTGCGCTGGGAACGGATCGGGCACGAACCCGAGATGTTCACGGTACCACGCAATGCTGCGCTCGACGTCGGACACGCGCAACACCGGGACAATCGCGACGAATTGTGGCATGCCCGAAAGAACACACGCGCATGATGGTTTGTTGCAGCGCGCAATTATACGGAGTCACGTGTATTGGTCAGTTGACACCGTCGATCGTCGCGAAAATCCGACACTCCGCGGACGGCAGCGATCGCTCACCGCGCATACACGGATCAACACCGCTGTGGCGGATTTACACAAATCAAACACAGCGAACGAATCCGTGTCGTTTCCGCTCCATCCGTGCAATCCGTGGCAAGCCCTTCCTCACATCTCACAGCTCACAACTCAGCGCGAACTGATCTTGAGCCCCACACTGCCCGCCACGATCAACCGCACCGAGAGCGCACGCCCGAGCTCGCGCGATTCACCAAAGAGCACCACGCCCGCAATCGCCGTCCCCACGGCACCAAGACCGGTCCAGACGGCGTAGCCAGTGCCAACGGGCAACGCCTTGAGCCCGATCGCCCACCCCACTTCGAACAGTCTGGCCACCACCAACCACATCCATGCGCGGTTCATGGACGCCCCACACTGTCGGGCGGTGTGATCGGCGGCAACGTGCGCATGAGATAGTCGAACGTGTTCGCCCCCATGATCTTCGCCACGTCGTCCTCACTCATCCCCGACCGCAGCAATGCATCGGTAATGACGATCACGCCGCGAGTATCCCACGGCGTTTTCGTGGCGCCGTCGAAATCGGAGCCCAGGGCGACGTGCCGTACACCCATGACCTGCACCGCATGACGGATGGCCTTCACGATGTTCTCGATCGTTGGCTGACACACCGCCCCGTCCCAATAGCCAATGCCTACCAGTCCGCGGTTGGCGGCAATGGCGCGCAGTTGCGTATCGGTCAGATTGCGCGGCCCCGGACACACCGCCGCCACACCCGTATGCGACACCACCACCGGGCGCGTCGCCATGGCCAGCACCTCCGTCATGGTTTGTGCCGACGCGTGCGCGAGGTCGACCGCAATGCCCAGCTGCTCCATGCGCTGCACCACCTGACGTCCAAGCGGCGTCAGGCCGCCATGCGTCACGCCATGTGCGCTCCCCGCCACGTCGTTGTCGAAAAAGTGCGTGAGCCCCATCATGCGATAACCGTAATCGAAGAGCACGTCCACGCTCTCGAGCTGTCCGTCGAGAGCGTGCAGCCCCTCGATGGCCAGCAACGCGCCCACCTGCGCGGGATCACCGCCGCGGCGGCGCGCAAAGGCCATGAGCGTATCCCGCGTGGTGATGAGCGTCATCGCACCGCCCGCCCGCAGCACCGCGTCCTGCAGCGTCTCCGCCTGATACACCGCACGCGCCCGCAAACTCGTGCGTGTCGCCGCGGGCCACCGCTGCGCCAGCGACAGCAACGCAATGTTGTCCGTCGCGCCGGTGTTCTTGTCGTAATTCATGTCACGCGGCGTCTTGGTGACCACACTGAACACCTGCAAGGCCACCTTGGCTTCCTGCAGTCGCGGCAGGTCCACATGACCACGCGACACACGCGACAACAGATCGCGCCCCCACAACAACGCATCGGCGTGCAGGTCGGCAACGAAAATGCGACGATGAAGCGCGGAGCCCGCCGGTGACACCGCGGGGATCTCCGTGCTGACCACCGTGTTCATCTGCAGGTCCACGAGCAGCGGTACGACGGTGAAGAACGACACCAGCGCCACGGCGAGTACGACGGCCACCACGACCAGGACTTTTTTCATGCCAGGGGATGCAAGGACAGGACGGAACGCTCAGCGCAAGCCGCGCGGCATCTCCTGACCGTTCAGTTCACGGGCGTTCGGCAGTGCGTTGGGGACGCCGGGGCTGCGGAAATCACCGCACCGATCGAACGCATCCTTCGATCCCGCGTCGATCGTATCGGGGATCGGCGCACGATCCACACGCATCGTGTCGTTCCGGTCGAGCGCCTGCGCGTAGAAGCCCGCACAATAGGCGCGCATGGCATCGAGCCGCTCCAACCGCTCGACCCCCAGATCGGCCGCCCGCCCGAACCAGTACCACGACAACCCGCCAACGACCAGGGCAAGCGCCAGACTGCCCAAGGCCGCCAACGGGGGGGTTCCTGTAGAAGACGCAGTCATCGCGCAGGGTTACGAAAGGGATCGGCGGAAGGTGGGCGCACGGCGCGCCTTCGTGCGCTGCTCGAATGCATAGCCCAACCCCAATAACGTGCTCTCGGTGAAGGCCGTGCCAATGAACGACAGCCCCAGTGGCAACCCCGCCGTATACGCCATGGGCACCGTCAGCGACGGATAGCCGGCCACCGCTGCCACGCTCGAATTGCCGCCACTGTAGCGATCACCGTTCACCCAGTCCGTCGTCCACGACGGCCCGTTCGACGGCGCGATCACCGCAGTCAACCGGTGTGTCGCGAACAGCGCGTCCAACCCTTCGTCGCGCGAGAGTGTGCGGCACCTCTGCAGCGCCTCACGGTACGCCGCATCGGTCAGCGCCCCCTTGGCCTGTGCCTGCTCGAACAGCTCCTGCGCAAACCACGGCATCTCCTGCGCCGCATGCGCGCGGTTGTACGCCATGAGCTCGTCGAGCGTGCGGTATCGCACCGTATCGCCGCGCGACGCGAGATAGGCATTGAGTCCGTCCTTGAACTCGTACAGCAGCACCTCCAGCTCGGCGGCGTCGTACTTTCCCACCGTCGGCACGTTGCACGGATCGATGATCTCGGCCCCCGCGTTCTTCAGCTCGGCAATGGCCGCGTCGAACGCGTCGTCCACAGCGGGATGAAAGCCGGCCATGTTGCGCGCCACACCCAGACGCGCGCCGTGCAACGCGTCGCGGCGCAGCGCCTGCCGGTAATCGTCGGTGGGTAGATCGTGCGCCGTCGTCGCCGAGTCCCGCTCGTCGCGTCCGCGAATCACCGTGAGCACGATGGCCGCGTCGGTCACGGTGCGTGTCATCGGCCCCGCCGTGTCCTGTGTGGACGAAATGGGAATGATGCCGGCGCGACTCACGAGTCCCACGGTTGGCTTCAGCCCCACGAGCCCGCAGATCGCACTCGGACAGATAATCGAACCATCGGTCTCCGTGCCGATACCCACCACCGCCAGATTCGCCGCGATCGCCGTCCCGGTACCAGAGCTCGAACCACACGGATTTCTGTCGAGCACATACGGATGCTTCGTCTGGCCACCGCGCCCGCTCCAGCCGCTCGTCGAACGCGTGCTCCGGAAGTTCGCCCACTCGCTCAGGTTCGTCTTTCCCAGTAACACCGCACCGGCCTCGCGCAGCTTCGCCACCACCGTCGCGTCGCGTGGCGCCGGCTTGCCGATCAGCGCGCGCGAACCCGCCGTCGTCTGCATGCGGTCGGCGGTATCGAGGTTGTCCTTCACCAACACGGGGATACCGTGCAACCCACCGCGAACCTTCCCCGCACGACGTTCCGCATCACGCTCGGCCGCCATGGCGAGCGCGTCGGGATTCACCTCGATCACACTGCGCAACTGCACACCGGCGGCATCAATGGCGGCAATGCGCGCCAGGTACGCGGCCGTGAGCGCACGCGATGTGAGCGTACCCTTCACCATCTGCGCCGTCAGCTCGGACACCGTAGCTTCGTCGAAGGCAAACGCACGGGCCTGAGCGATCGGATCGTCCGTCGCATCGGGACCCGGCTCGACCTCGTGGCCGGTCGTGTGCGCGTGTACCTCGCGCGCCCCAAGGGCCACACCCGCAGCCGCCAGTGTGGTCGACGCCAAGAATCCGCGGCGCGAAAATCCGTCAGTCATGCCGAAGCTCGAAAAAGTGAGTGACACACGCGTCATCACGCGTCCGGAAACGCATCACACCGCCGCGAGGGCCGTCGTCAAGTCGGCGATGAGATCATGCACATCTTCGAGCCCCACGCTCATGCGGATGAACCCTTCCGGCACCGCATCGCCACCCCAGCGCGCGCGACGCTCGGCGCTCGTATGCAAGCCGCCAAAGCTCGTCGCTTCGTAGACCAGTTGTGCATGGGCGAAGAACCGCGCGGCCGCATCGCCCGACGCGAGCTCGAAGCTCACCACACAACCAAACGCCTGCATCTGTTTCGATGCGATCGCGTACGACGGATCGGACGGCAGCCCCGGATACCGCACCCCACGCACTGGTGCGCACCCGCTCAAGAATTCGGCAATCGCCATCGCCGAACGACACTGTTGCATGAGCCGTACGTGGAGCGTGCCCAGTGAGCGATGCGCCAACCACGCTTCCATGGGACCGGGAATGACGCCCATGCGCGTGCGCCACAGACGCAGCGACTCGATATGCAGTGGATTGCGCGCCGCCACATGGCCAAGCACGAGATCGGCGTGTCCCGTCATGGCTTTGGTGTCCGACACGACGCACAGGTCGGCGCCAAGCGCGAGCGGTTGCTGCAGCAATGGCGTCGCCGTGGTGTTGTCGACCACCACCAGCGCACCAAGCTCGTGTGCTGCGCGGGCAAGCGCAGCGATGTCGCACGCATCGAGCCCGGGGTTGGTGGGCGACTCCAGCCACAGCATGGACACCCCGTTCGCCGCGTGCGCGTCGAGCGCGCGCCGCAGTCCGTCGCCGGCGGTGGGCGCCATGACCACGTTGATGTGCTGCGCCGCGAACCACGCGCCGTCGAACGGCTGTGAGGCAATCACCCGCGTGGTGTAGTAACACTCCTGCGGCATGATGAGTGTGCCGCCCGGCGGGACCATGGTGGCGAGCACCGCCGTCGTGGCGGCCATGCCACTTGGGAAGAGGAGACAGGTTCCCCCTTCGAGTTCACCGAGCGCCGCTTCGTACTGCGTCCACGAGGGATTGTGGAACCGGCCATACGTGTACGGCGACTGCGCCGGATCACCCGGTGTGTGATACGGCGCCGCGAACACCGGCCCCGGCATATACGGTGTCCCTGCGGTCTTGTGGGGGAGGCCGGCGCGCACCACCCGCGTGGCGCCCTGCCAGTCCGAGGTCGCGACAGGCGCGTCGCCAGCCGACATGGTCACGCTCGCGGCGGATACACCGCCTCATCCAGCGGCTCGGCGTCTTCGATGAGCATGACGGGAATGCCGTCCTGCACGTTGTACACCAGCCGGCTCTCGCGGCACACAAGCACTTCCGGCGGACCGGCGTGATACTCGAGGGACGCCTTGCACTTGGGGCAGACGAGGATCTTGAGCAGTTCAGGGGAGAGGCTCATGACACGCAGACGGATGTGAAGACCCGCGAGGGTCAGGACGGGCGATGATGGCGTGGGGCCGCGTCGGTCATCGACAGCGTCGGGCCGCCGATGAGCTCCACACAGTATGGCACCGCCGCCCATACGGCGCGCAAACACACGTCGATGGCCTTCGGCTTGCCGGGCAAGTTGATGATGAGCGACGCGCCACGCGTCCCCACCACCTGGCGCGAAAGAATCGCCGTCGGTACGGTGTTCACACTTTCCGCTCGCATCTGCTCGGAAAAGCCCGGCAGCATCCGGTCACACACCGCGACCGTCGCTTCCGGCGTGACGTCGCGCGGTGCCGGACCGGTGCCCCCGGTGGTCACGATGAGCGGACAGCGCAGCTCGTCGGCGAGCTCCCGCAACGCGGCTTCGATGGCCGGCTGTTCGTCGGGCACAAGGCGATACGCCTCGGTCCATGGCGTCGCCAACCAGCGCGTATACACCTCGCGAATGGCGGGGCCGGACGCGTCCTCGTACACGCCGGTGGAGGCGCGGTCGGAGATGGTGACGATGCCGAGTGTGAGCATCATGAATAGTAAGGGCCTGCGGCGCTCCGCGTTACTTCGGGGTCATGCCGCCACAGGGTGCGGACCCCAAGGCGTCCGGCGTACCGTACGACGACTGAACCAGCTGCGCGGCGTGCCCGCCAGCGGCCGGCGTCACGACGAACAGCGTCGCGTAGCTCGCGTCGCAGAGGTCGGGGAGTATGGTCCCCGCGAGCGCATTGACGATGGCCGGAATGGTATTGGAATGCCCGACCACGAGCACGACCCCTTTGGCCCGGCTGACGGTCGCCACCACGTTGCGAACATGCTCCGCGTCGAGCCCGATCACCGTGGGGACCACGCCGGTACGTGCCTGCACCACCGCCGCCGTCTCCGAGGTGCGCTTGCGTGTACTCACGATGATGGTGCCGGGCGTACTGTGCGCCAGCGCCACGTCGAGCGCTTTGGCCCGCGCCACCCCGGCGTCGCTCAACGAGGGGTCATCCGCCGGCGACGGTTGCTTCTCGCCGTGACGCACCAGAATGACCAGCGACGGCTGTGCGAGTGCAACCGCAGGCCTCGACACGAGCGCGGCCATGAGGCCCCCACACATGAGCACCGCGCAGCGGACACGGGACAAGCGGCTACGTGACACGAGAGACGTCCGGAAGAAGGGGGCGTACAGGGGCTGCATGCACCAAGCGTAACGCACGCACTGGCGCCATTGGGGACGTCGGCTGGGCAAGGGAGGAGCGGTGAATGCCCAAGCCGCTCCTGGCACAGACTGCACCAGCGGCCACCGCGTCATCATCACGGTGCCGTCGGCTTTCACCGGACCGGCCAAAGGCTCGGTGGATGATCAGTCCCTCCACCTCCCCGTGTTTCGTGCTCCAGCAACACCCGCTTGCGTTCAAGCCCCCACCGATAGCCACCCAGTGATCCATCGGCACGCAGCGCGCGATGACACGGAACGAGCACCGCCACTCTGTTGGCACCACACGCCGTCCCCACGGCCCGCACCGCATCGGGATGCCCGATCCCCTGCGCGAGCTCACCATAGCTCACCACCTGCCCCGGCTTCACTCGTAGCAGGAACCGCCACACCTTGATCTGAAACGCGGTGCCGCGAAGATCGAGTGGCAACGCCGGACGCGGAGCCCCCTGCACCATGTGCGCGTCGAGCGCGTCCATCCACGCGTCGAGCGGCTCGCGCGCCGACTCTCCCGACGGGACCAGACTCGCCCGCGGAAACTCATCGTGGAGACGCGCCACCAGCAGGTCGCGGTCATCGCCGAACTCCACACGACAGACGCCGCGCGCCGTGGCCGCCATCAGCAGCGCGCCAAAGACCGTGTCGCGCACCGCGTAGACGATCGTTTCTCCGGCGCCACCGGCGCGGTACGCCGACGGCGTCATCCCGAGACCGCCGGTGACCTGCTCGTACACGCGACTCGTCGACCCGTAGCCGGCATCGAAGGTGGCCGACAGCACCGTGGCCCCCTCACGAAGCTGCGCCTTGAACTGCGCCAGCCGACGCGCCGACTGGTACTGCTTGGGGCTCACCCCCAGCACCGCCGTGAACGTGCGCTGAAAGTGGTGTGGGCTCATGGCCGCCTCTTTGGCCAGCACCGCCAGCGGCAGCGAGGCGTCGGCGTGCGCCTCTATGTACGCGGCAACACGCTGCATGCGGGCGACCATGTCGGGCGACGGGGCCTTCGGTAACCGGGTCAACGGGGGAGTTGCGGATGCGAATGTGAGGGCACGCGTCTGTGGCATCATGAGCTCGGCACAAGGAATACGAGGCGATGCCCTGTATGCAACCCCAATCGGCGACGGCGCACGCTCCGAATCATGCGGAGTTCGCGGCCTCGGGGCTACCGGCAGAGCCGGGCCACGGATGGAACGGATTCCAGGACGTACGCGAATCTCCCTCCGCGTGTATCCGCGCAATCCGCGCAATCCGCGCAATCCGTAGCGCGGCCATCCTGCACCGGACCCAGCCAATACGCTCCCATCCCGCCGTTCATTGACGAACGGACGCCCAGAGTGCACTTCCTCCTCATGCCTACTCGCCTGCCTTCCCAAGTCGGAGTCGCCGCCCTGGCACTCACCCTCGCGCCGACCCTCGCCGCCGCGCAGTCGAGTGTCGCCCCCGCGCCCACCTTCACCGACCCTCAACGCCTCGGCAAGCTCACGCGCGCCATCCCCGCCGTCGACAGCGTCATGCGCCGCTTCATGGAGCGCTCGCGCGTCCCCGGCATCGCGTACGGCATCATCGTCGACGGGAAACTCCTGCATGTGGCCGCCCACGGCCTGCGCGACGTGTCCGGCCAGGCACGCGTCGATACCAGCAGCGTGTTCCGCATTGCCAGCATGACCAAGAGCTTCACAGCCCTCGCCATTCTGCAGCTGCGCGACGCCGGCACCCTGTCACTCGACACCCCCGCCGAGCAGTACGTGCCGCAGCTCAAGACGCTGCGCGACGCCACCAGCGACGCCCCACGCATTACGGTGCGGCATCTGCTGTCCCACGCCGCTGGATTTCCCGAGGACAACCCGTGGGGTGACCAGCAGCTGTCGGCCAGCGACGACGACCTGTCGCGCATGATCGAACGTGGCATTCCGTTCTCCAACACGCCTGGCGTCGCATACGAGTACAGCAACTTCGGCTTTGCCATTCTCGGTCGCATCATCGTGAACGTGAGTGGTCTGCCCTACGCACAATACATTCAGCAGAAGGTGCTGCGTCCGCTGGGCATGACGAGCACCACGCTCGAAGCCCGCGACGTGCCCGCGTCACGGCTGGCGCACGGCTATCGCCTGCAGGACGGCGCGTGGCTCGAAGAGGCGCAGCTCCCCGATGGCTCGTTCGGCGCCATGGGCGGCATGCTCACCTCGAGTGCCGATCTCAGTCGCTGGGTGGGTCTCATGCTCAGCGCATGGCCACCGCGCGATGGCGCCGAATCAC
>VYKS01000044.1_pt1 | contig 85159 bp, 77 predicted proteins | sample 5114511 | NCBI WGS metagenome assembly VYKS01 (sample SAMN12291795, study PRJNA351875) | freshwater metagenome | isolation source: freshwater lake | place: USA: Michigan, Gull Lake | collected 2011-07-05 | reverse complement strand
GCCCCGGCGACCGCGACGGCCTCGCCACGCCAGGCGGCGGCCGTTGAGCCGGGCGCTGAAACGCTCACGCCGAGCAACGCCGCGCCGCCCGCCGGGGCGTCGCTGCGCAAGCCCAGGAGCTGGTCTGGCCCGTTGCGGGTGGTCCAGATCGTGCGGGAGACGCCGACGATTCAGACCTTCCGGCTGGCCGACCCGGCCGCCGATCGGCTGCCCTTCGATTTTCTGCCCGGCCAGTTTCTCCAGGTCGAGGTGGAGCCGGTGGATGGCAAGCCCTCGCGGCGATCCTACACCATCGCCTCCTCGCCGACGCAGCGCGCCTATGTCGAGCTAACGGTCAAGCGCGAGGAGCAGGGCGTCGTGTCGTGCTTTCTGCACGACAAGGTCGCCGTCGGCGACCTGCTGAAGACGACGGGCCCCTTCGGCGCGTTCACCTTCACCGGAACCGACGCCGACAGCATCGTGCTGATCGCCGGCGGGGTCGGCATCACCCCCATGATGTCGGTCCTGCGCTACCTGACCGACACGGCTTGGTCGGGCGAGATCTTCTTCCTGTACGGCGCCCGTTCGACCGACGAATTCGTCTTCCGCGAGGAGCTCGAGCGGCTCGAGCGGCGGTTCTCCAATCTGCACGTGATGGCGGCCATGCGACGCTCGGCCGGCACGGTCTGGCTGGGGCCGCAAGGCCCGCTCACCCGCCAGATGCTGCTCGACGCGGTCCCAGACATCGCCCGCCGCCGCATTCACATGTGCGGGCCGCCGGGCATGATGGCCGCGATGCGCCGGGAGCTGGCCGCTCTGGGCGTCCCGGACGCTCAACTTCACACCGAAGCCTTCGGGCCCGCGTCGCTGCCCGCCGACGCGGCCGAGCTCGAGGTCAAGGCGCCGCCCCCCGCGCCGTCATCCCCGAGCGTCGTCGCGCCCCCCACGCCGGCGGTCGCCGCGGCCACCATCACCTTTTCCGTGGCGGGCGTGTCGGCCCCGCTCCCCGCCGGCCAGACCGTCCTGGAAGCCGCGGAGGGCGCGGGGGTGGAAATCCCCTATGCCTGCCGCTCGGGTGAATGCGGCGTCTGCGTCACCCGGCTGATTTCGGGCGAGGTCACCATGGCGGTGGAGACCGGCCTGGATCCCGCCGACAAGGCCAAGGGCTACATCCTGGCCTGCCAGGCCAAGAGCACGGGCCAGCCGCTCGTGGTGGAGGCCTGATGCGCGAGCGCGGCGACATGGCCGTCGGCCTGCTTGTGGCCTTCCTGCTGCTCTTTCCGCTGGGCTACGTCCTGCACGTCGCGCCGCGCTTTCCCGGCAGCCTGGTCGGCGGCGTCATCGGCGTCGTCGCCGCCGTCCTCATGCTGCTGACCCTGCCCTATGTGGTGGTCAAGCACGTCAAGGCGGCGGAACGGTGGACAGGCCGGTTCGTCAGCAAGCCGACGCTGCTGGCCCTGCATGTGTATGCGGGCGTGCTGGCTCCGATCCTGGGGTTGGTTCATGCCGCCCACAAGTTCGGCAGCCCCGTCGGCCTAACGCTGACCGGCCTTGTGCTGCTGACGGTCCTCAGCGGCTTCGTCGGCCGCTACCTGCTGGCGCAGACGGCGCGGGCCCTGCGCGGCCGCCGCTCCGAGCTGGCGTCCCTGCAAGCGGCGTATCTCCACCTGCCGGCGCCCCCGGCGCCGACGGCGGCGGCCGTTGCGCTTTCCCGCTGGAAGCGGCTGTTCTTCGTCGCCGGCGAACCGCCGGCGCCGCCGCCCGATGGGGCCGAGGCCCTGGCCGCGGCCTTGGCCGACACCGAGTTCGCCATCCGCGCGGAGGGTGCGACCAACCGGCTGTTGTCGCGTTGGCGGTGGCTGCACGCTGTCCTGGGGGCGCTGGTCTACCTGGTGCTGCTTTTGCACATCGCCGCGGCCATCTATTTCGGGCTGCGCTGGCTATGATGCGGGACCGCCTCCTCTACTGGATCTTTGTCGCCGCCGGCCTGGCGCTGCTGGGCGTCGCGGCGATGATGCAGACAAGCGCGCCGCCCGGCGCCGGACCGGTGGCTCAGCTTGTCGCGCCAGGCCCCCTGTCGCCGGCCCACCAAGCCTTCGGCGCGCAGTGCGCCAGTTGCCACACGCCTCTCAAGGGCGTGGAGAGCAAGACCTGCGTCGCCTGCCACGCGAGCACCGATTTCGGAAACAAACAGTCGACCCAGTTCCATGCCCAGGCCAAGGAGTGCACGGCTTGCCACGTCGAGCACGAAGGCGCGCGCGCCATCGTGAAGATGGACCATCAGGCGTTGCTCGATCCGGCGGTGTGGCGAGGGCCGGCTGTTTCGCCACCCAATCCGCACGCCTTGCCGCCCGAAGCCGCGCTCAATTGCGCAAGCTGCCATTCCGTCCGCGATCCGCATCTGGGACTCTTCGGCCAGGACTGCGCCAGCTGCCACGCGACCAGCAGTTGGAAGGTTCCCAACTTCCGGCATCCGTCGGTCAGCTCGACGCAATGCTCGGAGTGCCACACCGCGCCGCCCAGTCATTTCATGGAGCACTTCAGCATGGTCTCCCAGCGCGCCGCCGGCTCCAAGGCGCGCGTCGAACAATGCTACGCCTGTCACACCACCGACAGCTTCAACAACATCCGCCGCCGAGGCTGGTATGATCACCATTGAGTCCGGCTGGCTCAGCGCCTTCTTCAGGCTCGCGGTGATCATCCTCGAGCTGGCGGGCACGCTGACCATCCTCAGCGGCGCGGCGCTGGCGACGATCCTGTTCGCCCTGCGGGCCCGATCGGGCGACCGGGCCAAGGCCTATGGCGCGTTCCGGTCCGCCCTCGGCCGAAGCATCCTTCTTGGCCTCGAATTCCTGGTCGCCGGCGACATCGTCAAGTCGCTCGTCATCAACCCGACCTTGGACGATCTCATCGTCCTGGCCGGTCTGGTCTTCGTGCGCACCTTCCTTAGCATCTCGCTCGGCGTCGAGATCAACGGCCACTGGCCCTGGGAGGACACGCGCATGGCCAGGGCCACGGGCCGCGAACCTTCCTCACCGCGGGTCTGACCAGACCCGCCCACCCGCCGGGAGATTGACATGCTGCAACGACGAGACCTGCTCACGGGAGCCGCCCTGTTGGCGGCCGGCGCCGCCCAGCCCGCCGCGGCGGCCGCCCAGGCCCACGACATGAAGGGCATGGACGCCATGCCCGGCATGGCGATGTCGATGAGCGACTGCATCGATCACTGCCTGGCTTCCCATCGCCGGTGCCTTGAGACCGCCGCCTACGCCCTCGGTCAAGGCGGCGCGCTCGCCGCCCCCGACCTGATCGCCACGCTCACCGACTGCGCCGAGCTGTGCCAGGCGACCGCCAACTCCATGCTCCGCGGCTCGGCCCTGCACCCGGTGCTCTGCCGCGCCTGCGCCGAAGCCTGCGACCTGTGCGCGGCGGCCTGTTCGAAACCCCGCGCCGACGCCCCGATGGCCCAGTGCGCCGAGACGTGCAGGGTGTGCGCCGCGGGCTGCCGACAGATGTCGCGCTGACCGCGCCTTCGGACCTTACGTATACGCGCGGCCGCCAATTGCGGGCATTGCAAGCGTCACGCCGTTCGAGATGCAGACGACGCCATCGGACGCGAACGTCATAAGTTGGAGATCAGAAATGATGCGCAAGATCGCAGTCGTGGCCGGCGCTGTCGGCCTTCTGGCCATGGGGACCGCCGCATTCGCCGACGGCCCCGCGCCCAAGGCCCAGACCCAGCCCGCGCCGGCCGCCTCCGCCCAGACCCCGCCGGACCACGCCCACATGCAGGGCATGGACCATGGCGGCCAGCAGATGCACGACCAGATGATGAAGGACCATCAACAGGGGATGGCGAACATGCCGGCCACGCCGCCCAAGGATCCCGCCGCCAAGAAGCCCATGAAGGGCTGCTGCATGGACAAGCCGATGGCCCCGAAAGGCAAACCCATGGCTCCCAAGGACGCCAAGGATCCCGCCATGCCCATGAAGGACATGTAACGCCCGCTCAAGCCGCGACGCGCCCAAGAACCTGCCGGGCGAGCACGCCCGGCAGGTTCTTTCACGTCCGGGCGCCGCCAGGCGATGTGACATCTACGGATATCCTCGGCCGCGCCCGCCACTAGGCTCGTCGTCACCAGCAGGGAGCCAAGCGATGTTCCACAAGGCCATCGAGACGATGCGCGCCGCGCCCTTGTTCAAGGCGCGCTACGACAACTTCATCGGCGGCGCCTGGTCGGCCCCGACCACGGGCGAGTACTTCGCCGACCACAGCCCGATCAATGGCGACCGGATCGCCGAGTTCGCCCTGTCGGGTCCGGCCGACGTGGAACTGGCGCTCGACGCCGCCCATCGCGCCAAGGCCGGCTGGGCGCGGTTGTCGCCGGCCGAGCGGTCCCGGCTGCTGAGCCGGGTCGCCGATCGCCTGGAGCAGAACCTCGACCTGCTGGCGCTCGCCGAGACGCTCGACAACGGCAAGCCGATCCGCGAGACGCGCGGCGCCGACGTGCCGCTCGCGGTCGATCACTTCCGCTATTTCGCTGGATGCATCCGGGCCGAGGAAGGCGCGATCTCGACGATCGACGCCGACACCATCGCCTACCATTTCCGCGAGCCGCTTGGCGTGGTCGGCCAGATCATTCCCTGGAACTTCCCCCTGCTGATGGCGGCCTGGAAGATCGCGCCCGCGCTGGCCGCCGGCAACTGCACGGTCATCAAGCCAGCGTCCCAGACGCCCCTGACGCTGATGATGCTCGCCGAACTCACCGCCGACATCCTGCCGCCGGGCGTGCTCAACGTCGTGACCGGGCCCGGCCGAACCGTCGGCCAGGCGATCGCCGCCAACCCGCGGATCGCCAAGGTCTCGTTCACCGGCGAGACGGTCACGGGCAAGGCGATCATGCACGCCGCGGCCGATCACCTGATCCCGCAGACGATGGAGCTCGGGGGCAAGTCGCCCAACATCTTCATGGCCGACGTCCTTGATGAGGAGGACGCCTTCTTCGACAAGGCGCTGGAAGGGTTCACGCTCTTCGCCTTCAACAAGGGCGAGGTCTGCACCTGTCCCTCGCGCGCCCTGATCCATGAATCGATCTTCGACCGGTTCATGGAGCGGGCCGTGGCCCGCGTGGCGGCGATCCGTCAGGGCGACCCGCTCGACCCCGCGACCCAGCTGGGCGCCCAGGCGTCCGAAGACCAGCTGCGCAAGATCCTCGGCTATATCGAGATCGGCAAGAACGAGGGCGCGCAATGCCTGATCGGCGGCGCGCGGGCGCTGCCCGGAGGCGAACTCGACGGGGGCTATTTCGTGCAGCCGACCGTCTTCGTCGGCGACAACAGCATGCGGATCTTCCAGGAGGAGATCTTCGGCCCGGTGCTGTCGGTGACGACCTTCAAGACCCTCGACGAGGCGATCGCGATCGCCAACGACACGCCCTATGGCCTCGGCGCAGGCGTTTGGAGCCGCAGCGGCAACACCGCCTACCGTCTAGGCCGCGCGATCGAGGCCGGACGGGTCTGGACCAACTGCTACCACCAGTATCCGGCCCACGCCGCCTTCGGCGGCTACAAGGCCTCGGGGTTCGGGCGCGAGACCCACAAGGCGATGCTCGATCACTACCAGCAGACCAAGAACCTGCTCGTCTCCTACGACGAGCATGGCCTCGGTCTGTTTTGATCCCTCGCAAAGGAGCAACAGCCATGGCCAAGACCATGAAGGCGGCCGTCGTGCGCAAATTCGGGGCGCCGCTGGTCATCGAGGAAGCGCCGATCCCCACGGTCGGTCCCGGACAAATCCTGGTGAAGATCGCCGCCACCGGCGTCTGTCACACCGACCTGCACGCGGCCGAGGGCGACTGGCCGGTGAAGCCGAACCCGCCCTTCATTCCTGGCCATGAGGGCGTCGGCCACGTCGCCGCGGTCGGGTCGGGCGTCACCCACGTCAAAGAGGGCGACCGGGTCGGCGTGCCTTGGCTCTACACCGCCTGCGGCCACTGCGTGCATTGCCTGGGGGGCTGGGAGACCCTGTGCGAGAGCCAGCAGAACACCGGCTATTCGGTCAACGGCAGCTTCGCCGAATACGTCCTCGCCGACCCCAACTATGTCGGCCACCTGCCGGACAATGTCGGCTTTATCGACATCGCGCCGATCCTGTGCGCGGGCGTTACCGTCTACAAGGGACTGAAGGCGACCGAGGCCAAGCCGGGCGAGTGGGTCGTGGTCTCCGGCATCGGCGGCCTGGGTCACATGGCCGTGCAGTACGCCAAGGCGATGGGGCTCAACGTGGCGGCGGTCGACATCGACGACCGCAAGCTCGATCTGGCGACACGCCTTGGCGCGGCCGTGACCGTCAACGCCCGAGAGCAGGATCCCGCCGCCGCGATCAAGGCGGCGATCGGCGGCGCGCAGGGCGTCCTCGTCACCGCCGTCTCGCCCAAGGCCTTCCAGCAGGCGCTCGGCATGGTCCGGCGCGGCGGCACGGTGGCCCTCAATGGCCTGCCGCCCGGCGATTTTCCGCTGTCGATCTTCGACACCGTGCTCAACGGCGTCACCGTCCGCGGCTCGATCGTCGGCACCCGGCTCGACCTGATGGAGGCGCTGGCCTTCGCCGGCGAGGGCAAGGTTCACGCGACTGTCCACACCGAACCGCTCGAGAAGATCAACGACGTCTTCGCGCGCATGCACCACGGCGACATCGAGGGCCGCATCGTCCTCGACCTCGCCTAATCCCCCCCGCGACGAACCGCGAGCAAACCATGTTCGACAGTCCTACCTTGCCGGCCACACGGCGCCGCTTCGTCCAGGGCCTGGCGGTCAGCGGGGCGGTGGCCGGAGTTTCGCCGGCGCTGCTGGCGGGCCCCGCCGCCGCCGCGACCGCCGAATTGCGCGGGACCGAATTCGATCTCGAGATCGCCGAACTGCCGGTCAACTTCACCGGCAAGCGTCGGATCGCCACGGCGGTGAACGGCGCCGTGCCCGCCCCCGTGCTGCGATTGCGCGAGGGCGACACCGTCACCCTGCGCGTCCGCAACCGCCTCAAGGAGATGTCCAGCATCCACTGGCACGGGGTCATCCTGCCCGCCGAGATGGACGGCGTACCAGGCATCAGCTTTCCCGGGATCGCGCCCGGCGAGACCTTCACCTATCGCTTCGAGCTGCGTCAGGCGGGCACCTACTGGTATCACGCGCACACCTTGGCCGAGCAAACCGGGCTTTATGGCGCGATCATCGTCGAGCCGCGCGCGCCGACCGGACCTGCGCCCGATCGGGACTACGCCATCCTGCTGAGCGACTGGTCGGACGAACCGCCGCTGCAGATCTTCACGAACCTCAAGAAGCTGAGCAGCTACTACAATTTCGCGCAGCCGACCGCCGGAGACTTCCTCAAGGATGTGGGCAAGCTGGGGTTCGGCGAGGCCCTCGCGCGGCGGCGGATGTGGAACCGGTCGCGGATGAACCCGACCGACTACAGCGACGTTTCCGCCGCCACCTACACCTACCTGATGAACGGAACGCCGCCGGCCGGGAATTGGACGGCGATCGCCGCCCCCGGCGAGCGAGTTCGCCTCCGGTTCGTGGGGGCGGGGACGGCGACCTTCTTCGACGTGCGCCTTCCTGGGGTCCCGCTGACCGTCGTCTCGACCGATGGCCAGCCGGTGGAGCCGGTGACGGTCGAGGAGTTCCGGATCGGACCGGGCGAAACCTACGATGTCGAGTTCGTCATGCCCGAGGGCGCCCGAACGATCTTCGCCCAATCGATCGACCGGACGGGTTTCGCCCGCGGCGTCATCGCCCCAGCGCCCGGCATGACGGCGCCGACGCCGGCGCTCGATGCGCGGACCTGGCTCGATCCGGTCGACATGATGGGCGCCATGGCCGCCATGGGCGGCGAACACGCCGGCCACGGCATGGCGGACACGCCCCCGAAGGCGCGTCACGCGCGCACCGAGTACGGCGCCAACACCGACATGCGCGTCGACTATCCGCGCACCAATCTCGACGATCCCGGCGCGGGCCTGCGCGAGCGGTCCTGGCGGGTGCTGACCCTGGCCGACCTTCGCACGCCCGGCGGCGATCCGGATCCTCGCGAGCCGGAGCGTGAGATCGAGTTGCACCTCACCGGCAACATGGAGCGCTTCATCTGGACGCTGGACGGGATCAAGCTGAACGATTCCCGTCCGCTCCACTTCAAGCCGAACGCGCGGCTGCGCATCGTTCTCGTCAACGACACGATGATGGCCCACCCGATGCACCTCCACGGCATGTGGAGCGATGTCGAAGGCCCGGACGGCGCGTTCCAGGTCCGCAAGCATACCGTGGTGGTCCAGCCCGCCCAGCGGATCAGCTTTCGCGTCACCGCCGACGCCATGGGGCGATGGGCCTTCCACTGTCATCTGCTCTACCACATGGCGGCCGGCATGTTCCGGGAGGTGGTCGTCGCATGACCCGTCTGGCCCTCTCGCGAGCGTCTCTGCTCGCCTTGGCTCTGAGCGTTTCGGCCGTGGCCGCGCCCGCAATCGCCCAGGACGCCCCCCATCAGCACGCCGCGCCACCGCCGCCGAGCCCGGCCCCAACGGCCTCCCCCGCGGCGCCTGCGGATCACGCGGGCATGGATATGTCCGGCATGGATATGTCCGGCGCGGGGACGCCCGCCGGCGGCATGACCATGGACATGGGACGGATGCAGGGCGGCAAGGCTCCGCCGGACGCCCGCAACTCCGACGACTATGCGGACGGCTATCGCAATTCGACGCTGCCGGGCTACGAGATGGCCGACAAGCTGTCGATCCCCAAGGTTCTCGTTGACGAACTGGAGTTCGCCAGCGGCAACGAGGGGCAGGGCGTCGGCTGGACCGTCCTCGTCACCCAGGGCCAGGACGACAGCAAGCTCTGGCTGCGCAGCCAGGGCCTCAAGAACTCCAAGGATCGCCTCGATCCGGAGAGCAGCGTCGAGGCGCTGTGGTGGCGCAGCAAGAGCCCGTTCTGGGGCACGTTGCTGGGCGTTCGTCAGGATCTCGGCAAGGGGGCGACCACTTGGCTCGCCGCCGGCGTCGAGGGCCTGGCGCCCTACTGGTTCGATGTCCAGCTGACCGGCTACGTCGGCGACGACGGCCGCCTCGGCGCCCGCGCCAAGGGCGCCTACGAGGTCCGCTTCACCAATCGCCTCATCCTGACCCCGCAGGTCGAAACCAACCTCTATTCCAAGCGCTCGACCGACCGTGAGCTCGGCGGCGGCTTCAGCAACGTCGAGCTGAGCGCTCGGCTGCGCTACGAGGTCTCGCGGAAATTCGCGCCCTATGTCGGCTTCGTCTGGGAGCGGGCGCTGGACGACACCGCCGACTTCCGACGTGCCGATCGCCAGCGCCCGGCCGAGCATCGGGTGGTTGTCGGCTTGCGATCATGGTGGTGAGGCGCTGCGCGGCGCCTTGGCGACCGGAAGACGGCCTGACGTGTTCTGCGGCGGACGATAGCCCTGGCCGGAGCCAGACGGCTGCGTCGATCCTGTTGCTTCTCGCGGTCGCGGCGGCGTCTGCGGGCCAGACCGCCGTCCTCGCCTTTCTCCCGACCCTCGTCGACGGAGGCCAGGCCGACTTGGCGCTGCGCATCCACGATGTCCATGTCGCTAGTTTGACGGCGGCCCACCCGCTGGCGGCGCTCGTCTTCGCGCCGCTCTGGGGATGGCTCGCCGACCGCATCGACTACCGGATCATTCTGCGCACGGCCCTGGTCGTCCTCGCGCTGGCGACCGCGCCGGTCGGGGCGGTCCCGCTCCCCATGCTGTATGGACTTCGCTTGCTGGCTGGGCTGTCCGCGGCCGCCATCATCCCGCTGGCGCTGCTGTCAACGAACTTCGCACCCGGTGGCCGGGACGAGCAGGCGAGGCGTTTCACCTGGCTGACGGCCTTCATGTTTCTTGGCGACCTGTTCGGCCCCCTGCTCGCCGAAGCGTCCGCGCCGCTCTTTCCCCGCACGCCGCTGTTGGTGCTCGCGCTCGTCATCGCCGTGCTGGCGCTGGCGCTGACGACCGGCATTGTGCGCTTGCCGGCCCGCTGTGCCGCCCGTCCCGAGGGACGTCGCCTGCAAGCCCCGCCGCGCGTCGTCACGCTTGTCCTCCTGCTTGTCACCATCGTCGGCGGCGGCGGACTCGCCGCCATGCATGTCAGCCTGCTCGTGACCCGCTCCGAGGGCGCGCTGAGCCGCGAGGCGATCGCCGGGATGCTCAGTCTCTGCGGGCTGGCGATGTTGGCGGCTCAGCTTTTCCACACCCGCGTCACCTGGCTGGTGACCGCGCCTCGACGCCTGGCCTGCCTCACGCTCGCGCTTCTAGCCCTGTCGCTGTTTCTCTTTCGGTTTGGAACGACCGTGGTCGAAATGGCCGGTCTCATCGCCGTCGCCGGCTGGAGCTCAGCCAGTCTTCGGCTGGTCACGAGCTTCTGGATCAGCGGCCCCATGCGGCCCTCTGGAGTCATGCTTGGGCTGCAGCATACAGCCGCGAGCCTCGGCCAGGCGCTGGCGCCCATGTCGCTCGCCGTCGTGTCACCCCATCGGCAAGCGGCCGTCGTCGAAGCGATCGGCTGGCTGTCGCTCGGTCTGCTCGCGCTTCTGCCGGCGATATGGCGCCGGACGTCGACACCGGTCCATCCAGCCGGGGAAAGGGCGTGACAGCGCCGCCACGTCCGAGAGCCGCGTCCGCCACGCGCCCAGCTTCACGCCAAGGAGTCCGCCCATGAAAATCCGCCTCGCCGCCGTTCTGCTGTTGCTCGCCTTGCCCAGCGCCGCGCTGGCGGCTGGCGACATCCTGCTCTATCGCGACCCTGGATGTGGTTGCTGCGAGGCCTGGGCCCAGGCCGTCCGTGCGAAACTGGACAGAAAGGTCATCGTCAGGGATCAGGTCGCCCGCGTGCGCCTGCAGCGCCAATCCGGCCTGCCGCCGGCGCTTTCCTCCTGCCACACCGCGATCATCGACGGTTTCGTTATCGAAGGTCATGTGCCGGTCGCCGAGGTGAAGCGTCTCCTGGCCGCCCGGCCGGCTGGCGTGAAGGGGCTCGCCGTCGGCGGCATGCCGATCGGCTCGGAGGGCATGGCGGCGCCGAGCGGGGCGCGGCAACACTACGATGTCGTGGCCTTCGGGCCGGCCGGCGCGCGGGTTTTCGCCCGCTACTGACCTCCAACGGTCAGGGCCATGGGCTGGCGTCGGGTCAATGCGCGTCGCGCGACATCCCCGACTGCCGACGCAAGGCTTCGAGCACCGCCCGGCCGATCACCGGCTTGGGGATCACCTGATCGAAGCCGGCCGCGCGCGCGCGTTGCTCGAGATCCTCGTCGTAGAAGCCGGAGATCAGGATGGCGCCGCCGCGCCAGCCCTGGCGCCGGAGATGATCCAGGAGCGTCAGGCCGTCGAAGTCGGGCATCCGGTAGTCGAGGATCACGCAATCGGCTTCCCTGGCGCGCGGGTCGGCCAAGAGGGCGCTGCCGGTGGTGTAGCCGCTCACCGCGTAGCCGCGGGCTCGAAGCAAGAGCAGCAGGCCGCGTCGCACGCCCGGATCATCGTCGGAGACCAGAACCGTATAGCGGCGATCGCGCGGCGAGGGACTGACCGATAACATCGCGCGATCAAAACACCCGGTTGAAGCCCGCCAAACCTCGCACGTCGGCCGTCTCCAGGTCGCTACGTAAACCTCGCAGTCACTTGGGTTTGCGGCCCATCCCGGCGGCGAAGGCGATCCTAAGCGCCTCGGACAGGTTGCGCACGTCCAGCTTGACCATCAGGCTAGCGCGGTGCACCTCCACGGTGCGCGACGAGCATCCAAGGTCATAGGCGATGGTCTTGTTGGGATAGCCCTGGGCCAAACCCTCCAGCACTTCGCGTTCCCGAGGCGTGAGGGCGGCGATGCGCACATGCGCGTCGGCGGCCTCGATCGCGCGGATGTCGGCGTCGGCGATGCGCGCGAACGCCCGCTCGACCGCGCGCAACAGCGCGGCCTTTTCGAAGGGCTTTTCCAGGAAGTCGACGGCGCCGGCCTTCATGGCCTGCACGGCGACCGACACGTCGCCATGACCCGTCAGCACGATCACCGGCATGTGGATGCCGCGCTCGGCCATGGCTGTCTGCACCTCAAGGCCGTCCATCGCCGGCATGCGCACGTCGAGAATGACGCACCCCTGGGTCGTGGGCCGGGCCCGGGCCAGAAATTCGACACCCGAGGCGTAGGTCTCAACGCCAAGGCCGACCGCCTTCAACGCAAACCCGGCCGCGCGCCGGATGGCCTCTTCGTCGTCAACGAGGTGAATGACCCGCTTATCCGTCATAGTCCTCCTCCCCCGCCGCGTGGATCAAGGTGAAATGAAACCGGGCCCCGCCCAGCGCGGGCCGCTCCAACCAGATTCGCCCGCCGTGCGCTTCGATGATGGTCCGGCAGATCGAGAGCCCCAGACCCATGCCGTCGGCCTTGGTCGAGACGAACGCCGTGAAGAGCTGCTCGCCGATGTCCTCGGCGATGCCCGGCCCGCTATCCTCGACGGTGACCTCGATTAGGCCGTCGTCACGCAGGCTCGTCGCGATCCTGAGGTCGCGGATCGGCGAGTCCGCCATCGCCTCGATGGCGTTGCGCATCAGGTTGACCAGGACCTGTTGGATCTGCACCCGATCGACGAGGACGGGCGTGGCCGCCGGATCGAAGTCGAAGAAGCTGCGCACCCCCCGCTCGCGCGCGCCGACGAGCGCCAGCTGGCTAGCGTCGCCGACCACATGCGCCAGGTCGTGCAGGCTTTTCTCGACCTCGCCGCGCGCCACGAAGTCGCGCAGCCGGCGCACGATATGGCCGGCGCGCAGGGTCTCCTGCGCGGCCTCGTCCATCACCGAGCGCAAAGTGGCGAAGGGCTCGCCGGGTTCGGCCTCCAGCATGTCGCGGATGGTCTCCAGATAGAGCGAGACCGCCGCGAGGGGCTGGTTGAGTTCATGCGCCAGGGTCGAGGCCATGGTGCCCATGGCGCTCAGGCGGGAGACATGGACCAGTTCGGCCTGAAGCTCCTTCAGCTTCAGTTCGTCCCGCTCCTTGGCGGTGAGATCGCGGATGAAGCCGGTGAACAGCCGCTGGCCGTCCTCGCCGGCCTCGCCGACCGAGAGCTTCATCGGGAAAGTCGACCCGTCGCGGCGTAGGCCTACCACGACGCGGCCGACGCCAATGATCCGGCGCTCGCGGGTCTGCAGGTAGTGGGCGATGTATTCATCGTGCCGGCCACGGTCCGGCTCCGGCATCAGGCACGCGACATTGCTCCCGATCAGCTCGGCCTCGCGATAGCCGAACAGGCGCTCGGCCGCCGCGCTGAACGAGGTGATGGCGCCGGCCTCGTCGATGATGATCATCGCGTCCGGCACCGTCGCCAGGATCGATTGCAAATGCTGCTCGCGCGTTTCGATGGAGGCGCGCACCGCGGCCTCGTCGGTGATGTCGCGGGCGATGCAGGCGAAGCCGCGATGCGCGCCCGCGTCGAACAGCGGCGTGACGGTCAGGCGGGCGAGGTATTCAGCGCCGTTTTCGCAGACCCGCCAGGCCTCGCGCTCCAGCACGCCGTCGCGCAAGGCCGCGGCGAGATCCGCCCGGGGACGCCCGGCGTGGATCTCATCGGGCGGATAGAAGACATCGTGCTGCTGGCCGACGACGTGATCGGCTGACCAGCATTCGATCCGTTCGCCGCCGATATTGTAGCTCAGGACCCGTCCCGAGGCGGCAAGCAGCGTCAGGACATAGCCGCCGGCCTGGCGCAGAAACAGCCGCGCAAGCTGCTCGACGGCGGCCACGCCCGCCTCGGGGCCTTGATCCTGGTCGCGCATGCCGCCGGCTCAGGCCAGATCCGCGGCGCGCAGGCGCGGCGATGCGGCGCGAGCGCGAGCTTGGCGACACCCCGCGGGGCCGGACCGGCAGGCCGCCCGACAACGCCGCGCGCCAGCCTTCAGCCCCCACGCGCGCGGGTCCGATAGTGCATCCATGGGTCACGGTCTCGCTTGTATCCGCGGGGTCCTATCGCGTTTACGCGCGGGCCGGCCGGTCCCCTCAGAATTTCAGCGCAAAGTGCGGCCGCGCCGTTGCTTGGCGCCCGCGCGGCTTGTCGAACGCCTCGCGGCCTGTTGCCCTCTCCAGCCGCGGGTCTGAGGAGAGTACGTATTGACCCCGGCACGATCTCAGACCCTACAAGGGCTGCTGGCGAAAGGAACGCGCGGATGAACGAGACCAAGCCCACGGCGCATGGCGCCCCGGCGGCCGACCAGGTGAAGGACCCGGTCTGCGGCATGAGCGTGGACCCGGCCAAGACCGCGCACCATGCCGAGCACGCCGGCAAGCCGCACCACTTCTGCAGCGCGGGCTGCCGGGCCAAATTCATCGCCGATCCCGACCGCTATCTCGGCGCGCCGGCCGCGTCGGCCGCGTCGGCCGCGCCCGAAGGCGTCATCTGGACCTGCCCCATGCATCCGGAGATCCGCCAGGACCATCCCGGAGCCTGTCCCATCTGCGGCATGGCGCTCGAACCGGCGACGGTGACCGCCGACGCCGGTCCCAGCCATGAGCTGATCGACATGACCCGCCGCTTCTGGGTCGGTCTGGCTCTCAGCATCCCGGTGCTGATCCTCGAGATGGGCGGCCATCTATTCCCCGCGTTGCATCACATCATCCCGATGCCGGTTTCGATATGGGTCCAGTTCGCCCTGGCTACCCCGGTGGTCCTATGGGCCGGTTGGCCGTTCTTCGAGCGTGGCTGGGCCTCGCTGAAGACCCGCAACCTCAACATGTTCACGCTGATCGCCATGGGGACGGGCGTGGCCTGGATCTATAGCGTCGTCGCCACGCTCGCGCCCCAGGTCTTCCCACCCGCGTTCCAGAACACCGACGGCGTGGTGGCGGTCTATTTCGAGGCCGCGGCGGTGATCACCGTGCTGGTGCTGCTGGGCCAGGTGCTTGAACTGCGGGCGCGCGAGCGCACATCGGGCGCGATCAAGGCGCTGCTCAATCTGGCGCCCAAGACCGCGCGCCGCATCGCGGCGGACGGGTCGGAGGCGGAGGTCAGCCTCGATCTGGTGACGGTCGGCGATCGTCTGCGCGTGCGGCCCGGCGAAAAGGTCCCGGTCGACGGGGTGGTCGAGGACGGCCGTTCCTCGCTGGACGAGTCGATGGTCACCGGCGAGTCCATGCCGGTCACGAAGGCCAAGGACGACAAGGTGATCGGCGGCACGCTCAACCAGACCGGCGCGCTGGTCATCGTCGCCGACAAGGTCGGTCGCGACACCATGCTCGCCCGCATCGTCCAGATGGTCGCCGAGGCCCAGCGTTCGCGCGCGCCGATCCAGCGCATGGCCGACCAGGTCTCCGGCTGGTTCGTCCCGGTCGTCATCGGCGTGGCGGTCCTGGCCTTCATCGCCTGGAGCGTCTGGGGGCCCGAGCCGCGCTTCGCCTACGGACTCGTGGCCGCCGTCGCCGTCCTGATCATCGCCTGTCCCTGCGCGCTGGGGCTCGCCACGCCGATGTCGATCATGGTCGGCGTCGGCCGGGGCGCGGGCGTCGGCGTCCTGATCAAGAACGCCGAAGCGCTCGAGCATATGGAGAAGGTCGACACGCTGGTCGTCGACAAGACCGGCACGCTGACGGAGGGCCGCCCGGCGGTCACGCAGGTCGTGCCCGCGGCGGGGTTTGACGAGGTCGAACTGCTGCGGCTGGCCGCGTCCGTCGAACGGGCGTCCGAACATCCGCTGGCGCTGGCCATCGTCGAAGCGGCCAAGGCGCGCGGCGTCGCGGTCGCCGAGGTCAGCGATTTCGATTCCCCGACCGGGCGCGGCGCGCTGGGAACCGTCGAGGGCCGCCGCATCGTGCTCGGCAACGCCCGGTTCCTAGCCGACGAGGGCGTCGCGACCGAGGCCCTGGCGGAGCAGGCCGACGCCCTTCGCCGCGACGGGGCCACGGCGATCTTCATCGGCGTCGACGGCCGGGTCGGCGGCGCCTTCGCCATCGCCGACCCCGTCAAGGCGACCACGCCCGAAGCCTTGGCCGCCCTCAAGGCCGAAGGCATCCGGGTGGTGATGCTGACGGGCGACAACCGCACCACGGCCGAGGCGGTCGCGCGGCGTCTGGGCATCGAGGAAGTGGAAGCCGAGGTCCTGCCCGACCAGAAGAGCGCCGTCGTCGCGCGTCTCAAGCGCGAGGGGCGCGTGGTCGCCATGGCCGGAGACGGCGTCAACGACGCGCCGGCCCTCGCCGCGGCCGATGTCGGCATCGCCATGGGCTCGGGGACCGATGTGGCGATCGAGAGCGCGGGCGTCACCCTCCTCAAGGGCGACCTCAACGGCATCGTCAAGGCGCGGCGGCTGAGCCAGGCGACCATGTCCAACATCCGCCAGAACCTGGTCTTCGCCTTCATCTACAACGTCGCGGGCGTGCCCGTGGCGGCCGGCGTGCTCTATCCGCTGTTTGGCATCCTGCTCTCGCCGATCATCGCGGCCGCGGCGATGGCGCTGTCCTCGGTCAGCGTGGTCACCAACGCGCTGCGGCTCAATCGGCAGAAGATATGAGCATGCGCGCTCGTCCCGAAGCCGCCGCCCAAACCGCTCGCCGCCCCTAGGAGCCCGCCAATGCATTACAGCCGCGGAAATTATGAAGCGTTCGTCCGTCCCCGCAAGCCGGAGCGGGCCGACAGGGCGACGGCCTGGTTCGTCGGCGCGGGCCTCGCCGGCCTGGCGGGCGCGGCCTTCCTCATCAGGGACGGCGGCGTCGCGGGCGAGCGCATCACGCTTCTCGAGGAGTTGGAGCTTCCCGGCGGCGCCCTTGATGGCCTGGACGTGGCGGAAAAGGGGTTCGTCATCCGCGGCGGGCGCGAGATGGAGGCGCATTTCGAGTGCCTCTGGGATCTCTACCGCTCGATCCCCTCGCTCGAGATCGAAGACGCCAGCGTCCTCGACGAATTCTACCGGCTCAACAAGGACGATCCGAACGTCTCGCTGCAGCGGGTCACGCAGAGCCGCGGGCAGGATGTGCCCGACAAGGCGCTGCTGACGCTGAACGACAAGGCCCAACGAGAGCTCCTCTCCGTCTTCCTGGCGACCCGCGAAGAGATGGAGAACAAGCGGATCAACGAGGTGTTCGGCCCCGATTTCCTGAAGAGCAATTTCTGGCTGTTCTGGCGTACGATGTTCGCGTTCGAGGAGTGGCATTCGGCCCTGGAGATGAAACTCTATCTCCACCGCTTCATCCACCACATCGGCCAGCTCGCCGACTTCTCGTCGCTCAAGTTCAACCGGTACAATCAATACGAGTCGATGGTCCTGCCGCTGGTCAAGTGGCTGCAGGATCAGGGCGTCCGGTTCCGCTACGGCGTTCAGGTCACCGACATCGATTTCGCGATCGACGCCGAACGCAAGCAGGCGACGCGGATCGGCTGGATCGAGAAGGGCGCCGAGGGCGGCGTCGATCTTGGCCCCGACGATCTGGTGTTCATCACCATCGGGTCGCTGACCGAAAATTCCGACAGCGGCGACCATCAGACCCCGGCCAAGCTGAATCAAGGCCCGGCGCCCGCCTGGGACCTGTGGCGGCGCATCGCGGCCAAGGACCCGGCCTTCGGACGTCCCGACGTGTTCGGGGCCCATATTGCGCAGACCAAATGGGCGTCGGCGACCATCACCACGCTCGACGCGCGTATTCCGCAGTACATCCGCAAGATCGCCAAGCGCGATCCGTTCAGCGGCAAGGTGGTCACCGCCGGCATCGTCACGGCCAAGGATTCGAGCTGGCTGCTGAGTTGGACGGTCAGCCGCCAGCCCCATTTCAAGAAGCAGCCGAAGGACCAGCTCGTGGCCTGGTTCTACGCCCTGTTCGTCGATCGGCCCGGCGACTATGTGAAAAAGCCGATGCAGGCCTGCACTGGCGAGGAGATCACCCAGGAATGGCTCTATCACCTCGGCGTCCCGGTCGAGGATATCGCCGATCTCGCGGCGAGCGGCGCCAGGACCGTGCCGGTGATGATGCCCTATATCACCGCCTTCTTCATGCCCCGCCAGGCCGGAGACCGGCCGGACGTGGTCCCGGCGGGGGCCGTCAATTTCGCCTTCATCGGCCAGTTCGCCGAGTCCAAGCAGCGCGACTGCATCTTCACCACGGAGTATTCGGTCCGCACGCCGATGGAGGCGGTCTACACGCTGCTCGATGTCGAGCGCGGCGTGCCCGAAGTGTTCAACTCGACCTATGACATTCGCACTCTGCTGGCCGCCGTCGCGCCGCTGCGGGATGGCGAGGGCATCGAGATCCCCGGCCCCGCCATCCTGCGCAAGCTGCTGCTGAAGACGCTGGAAGGCACCGAGATCGCCAAGCTGGTCGAGCGGTTTCATCTGATCGCGGACTAGCGATCGCCGGGGCGGCCGCCGCGGCGAGCGTCTAGGCTCGCGGCGGCCGTCCCATCCCCGCCGCGAAGGCGATCCGCAGGGTCTGGGCCAAGGTCTGGACGCCGAGCTTGCGTGCCAGGCTCGCGCGACAGACCTCGACCGTGCGCGAGGAGATCCCGAGATCATAGGCGATGGCCTTGTTCGCGCGCCCCTGGGCGAGACCTTCGAGGACATCCCGCTCGCGCGGCGACAGGGCCTCGACGCGGCCCTGCGCCTCGGCTTCCTCGGCCGCCCGGCCATCGGCCCGGTCGATGCGCGCGAAGCCGCGATGGAGCGCTTCGAGCAGCATGGCCTTTTCAACAGGCTTGGCCAGGAAGTCGACGGCCCCGGCCCGCATCGCCCGGACCGCCAGGGCGACATCGCCATTGCCGGTCAGCACGACGACCGGCATGTCGACGCCGATATCGGCCAGGGCGACCTGAACCTCAAGCCCGCCCAGGCCCGGCATCTGCATGTCCAGGATGACGCAGCCGATCTTGGCCTGCGTCGCGACGGCCACAAACGCCGTCCCCGACGGATAGGTCTCGACGCTGAAGCCCGTGGCGCGGAGCATGAAGCCGACCGACCGCTGGATCGTCTCCTCGTCGTCGACGATATGAACGACACGCTTGTCCCCCATGGGCCTCCTCAGGCGAACTGAGCGGGCGCCAGGCTGCAGCGGCGAATGCGGCGCCGCTTCGCGGACGCCTTGTGCGGGTTGGACCGGGGTCCAGGGTCAAGAGGCTTCGCCGTTCGCCGCGAACGCCGTTCACAGCAGGGCGCGCACGGCCTGGGCGATCGCCGGCGTCATGTCGATGGCGTTCGACGCATGGGCGACCGTGTTGGTGCTGACGATGCGCGCGACGTGTTCGCCCAGGACCTGGGCGGCGTCGCCGGCGAACAGCGCATGCACCACGACGCAGTCCGGCGGCGCAAAACCCAGGGCCTTGAGCTGGCGGGCCGCGACGGCGAGCGTGCGGCCCGACGAGGCGATGTCGTCGACGAGCACGGCTTGGCGGCCCAGGAAGGCGCCGGCGTTGGGGATCGAGATGTCGACCTCACGATCCCCGGACCGCTGCTTTTGGCAGACCAGGAACGGCGCGTCGGCGCCGGCCGCCACCTGCGCCACCCACTGCTCGCTCTCCAGATCGGGCCCGACGATCACCGGTCGGGCGACGTTCCGCCTGATCCACGACGCCATGAGCGGCGCGGCGTGAACGAGCTGGCTGGGGATTCGGTAGATCTCCGCCAGGGCGTGATGGCGGTGCAGGTGGGGATCGACGGTCACCAGCCAGTCGAGGTGGCGCGAGAGCACCGCCGCGAAAATACGCGACGTGACCGCCTCGCCCGGATGGAAACGGGTGTCCTGGCGCATGTAGGCCAGATAGGGCGCGATCAGGCCCACCCCGCGCGCGCCAAGCTCGCGCAGCGTGTCCGCCGCGAAGAGCAGCGGCGGCAATTTCGCGTCCGGACGCTCGAGGCCGCAGACCAGGATGACATCGCGCTCGGTGACGTCGCTGTCGATCCGAAGGTAGGTCTCGCCATCTGGAAACTGGCGCTGCAGCAGGACCCCTGCCTCCGCGCCGAGCGCTGGGCCAAGGGCTTGGGCCAGGCGCTCGCCGCCGTCCAAGGCGAAGACGATCGGCGGCGTCATGGCGCCGCGATCGCGAAGATCGCCCCGTCGCTCAAGGCGAAGGCGGCCGCATAGTCCAGTTCGCCGGGGCTCTCGGCGTGAAGGGTGCACAAGGGCGACCCCGCGACGATCAACTGGCCGAGCCGGGCGTGGACCGCCACCCCGGCCGCCTTGGCCATCGGCGCGCCCGCGAGCTTGGCGACGGTCGCGAGTTTGCGGTTGTCGATGCTGGCGATCCGGCCGCTGGAGGGCGCGGTCAGGTCTCGCTGGAAGCGGGCGACCGGCGGCGAGCGCATGCCGCCTTGGGCCTGGCAGATGCGCTTGAACTTGGCCCAGGCGCGGCCGCTCTCGAGGCTTTGCCGCGCGCGCGCGAGGCCAGCGCCAGGGGCCGCCACGCCCGCCAGCTCGAACAATCCCCCGGCCAGTTCACAGGCCCTATGGGCGAGATCCTCGACGCCGGGCTCGCCTTGAAGCACGGCCAGTATGTCCAGCGCCTCCAGCGCCGGCCCGATGCCGCGTCCGATCGGCTCAGCCCCAGGGCCATACATCACCCGCGTGCGCAGGCCGAAGGCGGCGGCCACCGAGGTGAGCGCCGCCTCGAGATCCCGCGCGGCCTCCAGGCTCCGCACCTTGGCGGTCGGTCCCACAGGAACGTCGATCACCAGGTGGGTCGCGCCGGCGGCGATCTTCTTGGACAGCACCGAGGCCACCAGCTGGCCGACCGCGTCGATGTCGAGCGCCCGCTCGACGCCAATGATCACGTCGTCGGCCGGGCTCAACCGAACCGCCCCGCCCCAGGCGATGCAGCCCCCCTCGCGCGCCACCACCCGGCGGATCGCGGCGATGTCGAGGTCGACGGGCGCCAGAACCTCCATGGTGTCGGCGGTGCCGGCCGGTGAGGTGATCGCGCGCGAGGAGGTCTTGGGCATGACCAGGCCTTCGGCCGCCATGATCGAGACGATGATCGGCGTGGTGCGGTTGCCCGGCAAGCCGCCGACGCTGTGCTTGTCGACGACGATCGGCCCAGGCCAGCTCAACTGCTCGCCGACCTCGACCATGGCCTTGGTCAGTCCGATCGTCTCGGCCTGATCGAGCGGCGCCGCCGAACAGGCGGTGACGAACGCCGAGAGGTGGACGTCGCTATAGCGATGCTCGGCGATATCCGCGACGATCGCCGAAAAGGCCGCCTGGCTCAGGCGCTCTCCATAGATCCGGCGGCGCACCGCCCGCAGCGAGGCCAACGGCGGAGCGTGGGCGACCTCCACGCGGTCGCCCGCCTTGACCCCGAGCCGGGCCCATGCGGTCTCGGAAAGGCCGATCTCGCCGGGGTCTGGCGTGTCGCCCGAGCTGTGCAACAAGGACACCACCGCCTCGCGGCCGCCGGCGCGCAGGACGACCTGGGCGCGCGACCCCAGGCCCTCGGACCGGCAGACCGGGCAGTCGTGCCGCATCACCGCGATCATGTCGCCGCCAGCCGCGGTGAGCCCCATGCGACGCGCGCGCAGCGTGGCCGACGCCGGCCTCGCGTCGGCCTGCTCGTGCCTTGGGACGCTCACGCCAGCCGCCCCCAGCTGCCGAGGGTCGGGACGGTGCAAGGCCAGCCGTGTTCCTCGCCGATGCGCTTGGCCAGGACCTGCGCGCCGGCCGGCTCGCCATGGGTGACATAGACATGCCGCGGCGCCGCCTGCATGGCGCCCAGCCACCGCATGAGCTCGTCGCTGTCGGCGTGGGCCGACAGCATGGTCAGGTTCGCCACCTCGGCGTGGACGGGGACGTGTTCGCCGTGGATCTTGATCGTCCGGGCCCCCGAGACGAGCGCAGCGCCGCGCGTGCCGGCCGCCTGGAAGCCGGAGAACAGGATGAGGTTGCGCTCATCCGGGGCGAACCGCTTGAGATGGTGCACGACGCGGCCACCGGTCGCCATGCCGCTGGCCGAGATGATCACCTTGGGGGTGGCGTCCGCGGTCAGCGCCTTGGATTCCTCGACTTCGCGCACATAGTGCGCGACGCCGCACGCGGCTTCGCATGCCGCGCGGCTCAGCCTGTGTTCGTCCATGAAATCACACATCAGCCCGCTGGCGTCGATCGCCATCGGGCTGTCCAGATAGATCGGCGCATCACGCAGCCGGCCGTCCGCGCGCAGACGGGACAGATGATAGAGCAGCGATTGGACGCGACCGACCGCGAAGGCGGGGATCACCACGGTTCCCCCGCGTCGGATGCACCGTTCGATATGGTCTCCCAGCGCCCGCGACGGATCCACGCGGTCATGGCGGCGGTCGCCATAGGTGGATTCGACGATGACGTAGTCGGCCCGCGCCGGCGGTTCGGGGTCCTTGATCACCGCGTCGTCATAGCGCCCGATATCGCCCGAGAAGAGAACCGACCGGCCCTTCCAGTCGATCTCGATCGACGCCGCGCCGAGGATGTGGCCGGCGCGATGGTAGCGCGTCCTGATCCCGTCGGCGAGCGAGCGCCATTCGCCAAACCCGATGGTCTCGAACAGCCGCAGGGCCAGGCGCGCGTCGGCCTCCGTGTAGAGCGGCAGCGCCGGATCGTGGCGCGAGAAGCCGTGGCGGTTGGCGAACTCCGCGTCCTTCTCCTGGATGCGCCCGCTGTCGGCGAGCAGCAGTTGGCAAAGGGCCGCCGTGGCCGGCGTGCTGAGGACGGTCCCATCCCATCCCAGGCGGGCCATGCGTGGCAGGGCGCCCGAATGGTCGAGATGGGCGTGGGTGAGCAGCACCTGCTCGACGTCGGCCACCTCGGGCGCAAGCGGCGCCCAGTTGAGGCGGCGCAGGTCCTTGGCCCCCTGGAACAGACCGGAATCGACCACGATCCGGGTCTGGCCGTCGTCCAGCAGGTAGCGCGAGCCCGTCACCGTGCCCGACGCGCCGAGGAAGGCCACGGCAAGGCCGCCGGCCGGCCGCTCGGCAAGGTCGATGCGCGCTTCGCGTTCAAGGGCGGCCGTTCCGAAATTGCCGTGGAGCCGTTGCTTCTTCCTGTTCCTGTGCATGGGCGGCTTGCCTCTGGTGATGATGCTCGCCGCGCAGCCTTTCAGGCTCGGTCGCCGCGGGCCAATACGCAAAGGCCGCAGACATCGCCGCCTGCCTCCGGGGACCCGCGGGCGCCGCCCCCACCCGCCGCTGCGGCCTCTACCTATACTTGGCGCCCGGGTCGCGGGCCTATGATAGGGCGTCAAGGCCTGAAGTGAGCGATCCATGGATGTTCAACACCAAAAGCTGCGTCGGCGCGGAACGATCGTCCTGGTCGGGTTCCTGCTGATCGCCGGCTTCTTCCTGACCACCGAGCACGCCGCGCATGTGCTCGGCGTCTTGCCCTATCTGCTCCTACTGGCCTGTCCGCTGATGCACCTGTTCATGCACCATGGCCATGGCGCCCATCAGCACGGGCGAGAGGAAGCGCCCGGCCGCATCCCGGCGGACGCGCCGGCCAATCCCAACGAACCGGTCGAGAGGCAGCGGCGATGACCCATCCCGGTTACGGCTACGGCCTCTGGGGACTGGCTTTGGTCAACGCCGCCGTCTTCATCCTGTTCGCGTTCAGCTTCTTCAAGCCCGCGACCGGCCGCGACTGGCGCAGCTTCGGCGCGTTCAGCGCCTTTATCGTCGCCCTGTTCGCCGAGATGTACGGCTTCCCCCTGACCATCTTCCTGCTCTCGGGATGGCTGCAGTCGCGTTTTCCCAGTGTCGACTGGTGGAGCCACGACGCCGGCCACCTGCTGGAGATGATGTTCGGCTGGCGGGTCAATCCCCACTTCGGACCGTTCCATATCGCCAGCTTCGTGCTGATCGGGACCGGGTTCTGGCTGATCTCGGTCGGCTGGGTGGCGCTGCACGCCCGTCAGCGCCACCGGGAGCTGGCCACCACGGGGGTCTACGCCAGGGTGCGCCATCCCCAGTACGCCGGCTTCATCCTGGTGATGCTAGGCTTCCTGCTGCAGTGGCCCACGCTGTTGACGCTGGCGATGTTCCCCGTGCTGGTGGTGATGTACGTCCGCCTGGCCCGTCACGAGGAGCAGGCGGCGCTGGCGCAGTTCGGCGACGCCTATCGCGACTACAGGGCGCGGGTTCCCGCCTTCATCCCCCGCTGGCCGTTGCGTTGACCCCCGCCATCGCCGCGGGGGCGACCGGGCGATGCTCAGCGAAGGGGCGCGAGCATGGCGCTCATCTGGTCGATCTCCTGCTGCTGGCCCTTGATGATCGTGGCGCAAAGGCTGCGGATCTCAGGATCCTTCACCGGCGCGCGTCCGCACATCAGGATCGCGCCAGCGTGATGCGGGATCATCGAGCGCAGGAACTCGCGGTCGCCGACCAGCCACTGCTGGCGAATGGCCGCAAAGCACAAGACCCCGATGACAAGGCTGGACGCGACCAAGCCGCGGTTGAGGCCCTTGCGCGGATACATCATGCCCATGAGCACGAGTTCGAGCATGACCATCGGCGCGGTCATCAGGCCGGCCATGTAGGCCAGGTTGAAGCTTGGATGGATGTTCGCGGCCCTGTCGACCATGGCGTACATCAGGACATACATGGCCAGGAACGACAGCACGGTCATGGCGGCCAGGCGCAGGTAGGGCCTGTGGTGTTGATGGTCTTTGGGCGCGTGGTGCTCGGCCATGACTGTTTTCCGCTCCTGGAGCCCGGCGCAACCACGCGCCGGGGCGAGGTTTTCCAGCGGGTTGCGATGCTCCCACAACCGGCGAACGGCGCCCCCGTTCCGCCTCTGAAAATATTCACCGCGACCGCGCCAAAGGTCGAGGGATGGTCCAGGCCGCTGCGTATTGGACCAGATGGCGGCTTTCAGGCCCCGCCTCCAAGCCGTCGCCAGTCCGCGCGCGTCGCGGCAAATCGCATTCGGGGATTGTCCGGACATGACGAGGCCGTGTGACCGCGCTAAGCTCGCCCGATGCTAAGGCATGCGCTCGCTTTCCTGGCCGCCGTGGCCCTCGCGTTCAGTCCGCTGGCGGTCAACGCCGCGCGGGCTGATTGCGACATGGCCGGCATGGACGCGATGAGCATGATCGCCATGGCCCCCGCCGGCGACGACGTGGCCCAGGCCGAGCCCTGCTGCGATCACGGCAAGACCATGTCGGCCAAGGATTGCGCCAAGGCCTGCGCGATCAGTTGCGCCCTGTCCGTTGCGGCCCCCTGCCCGGGCTCGGAGACCCCGATCGCCGTCGGCTATCGCGTCGAGACCCGCTGGTCCAACACCAGCGGCCGCACCCACCGCCTCATCCCCGAAGATCCGCCCCCCCGAACGATCGCCTAGGACCGGCCCGAGGGCCGATCCCCGCCATCGCTGGTTTCACGCCCCGGTCCTGCCGGGCGCGCGTGATCGCCCGCGCTTTCGCCGGCTGGCTTTTCGATCTTCAAGGATGACCTTCATGTCTCCCCGCCTTCCCGCGCTGGCGCTCGTCTCCGGCCTAGCTTCCGCGACGACCGTCTCGGCCGCCACGCCACGCGCCTGCGGCTATTTGCGGGCCGCCCAACCGGCCTGCCTGGCTCGCTAGCTCGGCCGGGACGGGTGGGGCCGATCCCCTGTCTTCGCCCGTCCCGTCCGGCCCCGGCGAAGCGGCTGCAAACGCTTCGCCGGGGCGCTGGCCCCTCACGGCTTCCTCCAGGATTTTCGTCTCCATGCGTATTCTCCCCCTTCTGGCCGGGCTGAGCTTGGCGAGCGTCGCCCACGCCGCGCCCCTGACCTACGCCCAGAGCCTCGACGCGGCCGCGGCCAATGCGCCGGCGCTGCGCGCCGCGGCCCTGCAGGTCGAGGCCGCCAAGGCCTCGGCCAAGGCGGCCGGCGCCCTGCCCGATCCCAAGCTCGCCGTCGGCCTCGACAACTTCCCGGTCTCGGGGCCGCCGGCCGGCCGGTTCGGAACCGACGAGATGACCATGGGCAAGGTCGGCTTCAGCCAGGACATGCCCAGCGCCGCCAAGCGCCAGGCGCGGATCGGCCGGGCGCAGGCCGACATCGTCGCGGCCGGGGCCGAGGGCGCGGTCGAGGCCCGCCAGGTCCGGGTCGCCACGGCGCTGGCCTGGATCGAACTGCTCTACGCCCAGCGCAAGCTCGCCGCCCTGGACGGGGTGGTCGCCCAGCTGGCTCCCCTGTGGAGCGCCGCCCCGTCCGGCGTCGCGTCCGGACGCTCGCGGCCCGCCCAGGCGCTGGAGGCCGCGCAGATGCGCGCGGCCCTGGCGGATCGCCGCAGCGAGGCGGTCTCGGCCCTGGGAAGGGCCCGTGCGGCCCTGACCCGCTGGACCGGAGATCCCGACCCCGAGGCGCTCGGTCCGGCGCCCGACCTCGATCTCCCCCCCGCCAGTCTTCGGGCCGCGATCGACCGCCATCCCGCCGTGCTGGCCAAGGACGCCGCCGCCCGCCAAGCCCAGGCCGACGTCGCCCTGGCCAAGGCCGACAAGCAGCCCGACTGGAGCTGGGAAGTGGCCTACCAGCGCCGCGACCCGATGTTCGGCGACATGGTCTCGGCCGGGGTCAGCATCAGCCTGCCGCTGTGGGGCAAGAGCCGCCAGGATCCGATGATCGCCGCGCGCACCGCCAGCGCCGGCCGCGCCGACGCCCAGCGCGAGGACGCCCGCCGAGCGCTGAGCGCCCAGCTCGAGGCCGATCTGGCCGACCACGTCATGCATCACGAGCAATGGCTGCGGGCCCGCGACACGCTGCTGCCGCTGGCCAAGCAGCGGGCCCAGCTGGAGACCGCCGCCTATGGCTCCGGCGCGGCCGGTTTGCCCGACGTGCTGATCGCCTTCTCGAGCCTGGCCGAGGCCCAGCTCACCACCCTAGATCGCGAGGCCGCCGTCGCCATCGACGCCGCCCGCCTGACCCTCACCTACGGAAGCGACGATCAATGACCCCCTCCCCCTCGATGAAGGCCCTGCTCGGCGCCGGCGCCGCCCTGGTCGTGCTGGCCGGGGCCGGCGGCTATGGCCTGGCCCGCCTGACCGCCAAGCCGCCGATGCCGGCGACCTCGGCCGAGAGCCGCAAGGTGCTCTACTGGTACGACCCGATGGTCCCGGCCCAGCACTTCGACAAGCCGGGCAAGTCGCCGTTCATGGACATGCCGCTGACGCCCAAATACGCCGGCGAGGCCGAAACCAGTGGTCCGGCGGCGGGGGTGCGGATCGACCCCTCGGCCGCCCAGAACCTCGGCTTCCGGCTGGCGACCGTGGAGGAAGGCGCGCTTTCCAGCGGCCTGACCGCCACCGGGATCGTCGACTTCAACCAGCGTGACGTCGCCGTCGTCCAGGCCCGCAGCGGCGGTTTCGTGCAGCGGGTTTATGGCCGCGCGCCGGGCGACGTGATCGCCGCCGGCGCGCCGCTGGCCGACCTGTTGGTTCCCGAATGGGGCGGCGCCCAGGCCGAATATCTGGCGGTCCGGCGCACCGGAGACGCGGCCCTGAGCGCCGCCGCCCGCCAGCGCCTGCGCCTCTTGGGCATGCCCGACGGCGTGGTCGCCGGTCTCGACCGAGACGGGCGGCCGCGCACCACGATCACCATCACCGCGCCGCTCGGCGGGGTCGTTTCCAAGCTCGACGTGCGCGCCGGCATGACCGTGGGCGCGGGCCAGACCCTGGCCGAGATCAACGGCCTCTCGAGGGTCTGGGTCACGGCCGCCGTGCCCGAGGCGCAGGCCGGGCAGCTGCGTCCGGGCCAGGGCGTTGGCGTCACCCTGGCGGCCTATCCGAGCGAGACCCTGCGCGGGACGGTCCAGGCCGTGCTCCCGCAGGCCCAGGGCGACAGCCGCACCTTGCAGGCGCGGATCGAACTGGCCAACCGCGACGGCCGCCTCAAGCCTGGCCTGTTCGCCACCATCGCCTTCGACGCGGCGACGCGGACCGCCCTGCTGATCCCGTCCGAGGCGGTGATCCGCACCGGGGCGCGCGACGTGGTGATGCTGGCCGCCGACGGCGGCCGCTACCAGGCCGTCGAGGTCCGGACCGGGCGCGAAGCCGGAGGCCGGACGGAGATCCTGGCCGGCCTGTCTTCCGGCCAGAAGGTCATCGCCTCGGGCCAGTTCCTGGTCGATTCCGAGGCCAGCCTGGCGGGCCTGCAGGTCCGGCCGCTTCCGGCCTTGGGCCCTCAAACACCCCCAGGCGACACGCCCATGGCCAAGCCGATGGCCCCGGCCAAGCCGGCCCTGGCCGAAACCACCGGCCGCGTCGAGCAGGTGACCCCGGACGGCGTCACCCTCTCGCACGGCCCCGTGCCGGCCATCGGCTGGCCGGCCATGACCATGACCTTCCGCGCCGACCCGAGGCTGCTGAAGGGCGTGAAGGCCGGCGACCAGGTCCGCTTCGCCTTCGACCCGCCGCCGGCCGACCCGATCATCCGGCGCATCGCCAAGATCGGCGGTGGCGCATGATCGCCGCCCTGATCCGCTGGTCGGTCGCCAACCGCTTCTTCGTGCTGCTGGGCGCCCTGGCGCTGATCGTGGCCGGCGGCCTGGCGGTGCGGTCGACCTCGATCGACGCCCTGCCCGATCTCTCCGACACCCAGGTGATCATCCGCACCAGCTATCCGGGCCAGGCCCCGCAGCTGGTCGAGAACCAGGTCACCTATCCGCTGGCCACCACCATGCTGTCGGTGCCCGGCGCCAAGACCGTGCGCGGCTATTCGTTCTTCGGCGACAGCTTCGTCTATGTGATCTTCGACGACAAGACCGACCTCTACTGGGCCCGCTCGCGGGTCCTGGAATATCTCAACCAGGTGCAAGGCCGCCTGCCCGAAAGCGCCCGCCCGGCCCTGGGGCCCGACGCCACCGGGGTCGGCTGGGTCTATGAATACGCCCTGGTCGACAGGACCGGCGCTCACGACCTCAGCCAGCTGCGATCGATCCAGGACTGGTTCCTGCGCTATGAGCTGAAGACCCTACCGGGCGTGGCCGAGGTCTCGGCGATCGGCGGCATGGTCCGCCAGTACCAGGTGGTGCTCGACCCGCAGAAGCTGGCCAGCTTGGGGGTCACGCACCAACAGGTTGTCGCCGCGCTGAAAGGCGCCAACGCCGAGACCGGCGGCTCGGTGCTGGAGCTGGGCGAGGCCGAATACATGGTCCGCGCCACCGGCTATCTGAAGACGATCGAGGACTTCCAGGCCGTGCCGCTGAGGACGGCGGCCGGCGGAGTCCCCGTGCGTCTGGGCGAGGTGGCCACGATCCAGGTCGGCCCGGAAATGCGGCGCGGCGTCGCCGAACTCAACGGCCAGGGCGAGGTCGCCGGCGGCGTGGTGATCCTGCGCTCCGGCGAGAACGCCCGCACGACCATCGCGGCGGTGAAGGCCAAGCTGGCCGAGCTGAAGAAGAGCCTGCCGCCCGGCGTCGAGGTCGTCACCACCTATGACCGCTCGGGCCTGATCGACCGGGCCGTCCATAACCTGACCGGCAAGCTGCTGGAGGAGTTCCTGGTCGTGGCCCTGGTCTGCGCCCTGTTCCTGGGCCACCTGCGCTCGGCCCTGGTGGCGATCCTCTCCCTGCCGCTGGGGGTGCTGGCCGCCTTCCTGGTCATGAAGAGCCAGGGCGTCGACGCCAACATCATGTCGCTGGGCGGCATCGCCATCGCCATCGGGGCCATGGTCGACGCGGCCGTGGTGATGATCGAGAACGCCCACAAGAAGCTGGAGCGCTGGGCCCATGAGCATCCGGGCGAGATCCTGACCGGCGAGGCCCGCTGGGCGGTGATCACCGAGGCCGCCGCCGAGGTCGGGCCCGCCCTGTTCTTCAGCCTGCTGATCATCACCCTGTCGTTCATCCCGGTCTTCACCCTGCAGGCCCAGGAAGGCCGGCTCTTCCGCCCCCTGGCCTTCACCAAGACCTACGCCATGGCGGCGGCGGCCATCCTTTCGGTGACCCTGATCCCGGTGCTGATGGGCTATCTGATCCGCGGCAAGATCCCCGACGAGGCGGCCAATCCCGTCAACCGCGTGCTGACGGCGGCCTATCGTCCGCTGCTCGACCGGGTGATGCGCCGGCCCAGGACCACCCTGCTGGTCGCGCTGCTGGCCTTCGCGACCACCGCTTGGCCGCTCGCCCACCTGGGTGGGGAGTTCATGCCCAACATGGACGAGGGCGATCTGCTCTACATGCCCTCGGCCCTGCCGGGCCTGTCGGCGGCCAAGGCCGGCCAGCTCCTCCAGCAGACCGACCGGATGATCAAGACCGTGCCGGAGGTCGACAGCGTGTTCGGCAAGGCCGGCCGCGCCGAGAGCGCCACCGACCCGGCCCCGCTGGAGATGTTCGAGACCACGATCCGCTTCAAGCCGCGCGACCAGTGGCGGCCGGGCATGACCCCCGACAAGCTGGTCGCCGAACTCGACCAGCGTGTCCGTGTGCCTGGCTTGACCAATGTCTGGGTGCCGCCGATCCGCAACCGCATCGACATGCTGGCCACCGGCATCAAGAGCCCGATCGGGGTCAAGGTGTCGGGCGCGAACCTGGCCGAACTCGACCGCATCGCCCGCGAGGTCGAGGGCGTGGCCAAGAGCGTGCCGGGCGTCAGTTCGGCCCTGGCCGAGCGACTGACCGGCGGGCGCTATGTCGATGTCCGCATCGACCGGGCCGCCGCCGCGCGGTTCGGGCTCAATATCGACGACGTCCAGTCGATCGTCTCCGGCGCGATCGGCGGCGAGACCATCGGTCAGACGGTCGAGGGCCTGGCCCGCTATCCGATCAGCGTGCGCTATCCGCGCGAAATGAGGGACAGCCTGGAAGGCCTGCGGGCCCTGCCGATCCTCACCCCTGGCGGCGCACAGATCACCCTGGGCACGGTGGCGGAGATCCAGATCGCCGACGGGCCGCCGATGCTCAAGAGCGAGAACGGCCGCCCGACCACCTGGGTCTATGTCGACGTGCGAGGCCGGGACCTGGCTTCGGTGGTCGGCAACCTACGCCGGGCTGTGAGCCAGAAGGTGCGGCTCTCGCCCGGCGTCAGCGTCTCCTACTCCGGCCAGTTCGAATATCTGCAACGGGCCGCCGACCGGCTGAAGATCGTCGTGCCGGCCACCCTGCTGATCATCTTCGTGCTGCTCTACGTGATCTTCCGCCGCTTCGACGAGGCGGGGCTGATCATGGCCACCCTGCCCTTCGCCCTGACCGGCGGGATCTGGACGCTGTACCTGGCGGGCTTCCACCAGTCGGTGGCCACCGGCGTCGGCTTCATCGCCCTGGCCGGCGTCTCGGCCGAGTTCGGGGTGGTGATGCTGATCTATCTCAAGCACGCCATGGAGGCGCTAGGACCGGACCCGACGTCCGATCAGGTCGAGGCCGCCGTGCGGGAAGGCGCCCTGCTGCGGGTACGGCCCAAGGCCATGACCGTGGCGGTGATCCTGGCCGGTTTAGCTCCGATCCTCTGGGGTCATGGCGCGGGTTCCGAAGTGATGAGCCGCATCGCCGCCCCGATGATCGGCGGCATGCTCACCGCGCCGCTGCTGTCGATGTTCGTGATCCCGGCCGGCTACCTGCTGCTGCGCCGCCGCCAGGCCCGCCCCCCCGCTTCTGCTTCCACTTCAGCCTAGGAGATTAACCCGATGAAGACCCTGTCCCTGACCCTGGCCGCCCTGCTAGCGACGACCAGCCTGGCCGCCTGCGGCCGCAAGGCCGAAGCGCCCGCGACGCCCGCCGCTCCAGCTCCCGCCGCCACTCCTGCTCCAGCGAGCAACGCGATGGCCGGCATGGACATGGCTCCGGCCGACAAGATGGCCAAGGGCGTCGGCGTCGTGAAGGCGATCGACATGGCCGCCGGCACGATCACCCTCGACCACGAAGCCATCCCCCAGGCCGGCTGGCCGGCCATGACCATGGGCTTCAAGATCGCGCCGGCCCTGCTGGACGGCGTCGCGATCGGCGATCATGTCGCCTTCGACCTGAAGCTCCATGACGGCGCGGGCGAGGTCACCGCCATCAGCAAGCCATAGCGGCCGGTGGGCGGGCTCGAACCAAAACTCGCGCCCGCCGATCCGGTCATCGGCGAAGATCAAGGCTCCGGCGCCGTCGCGGCGGAAATCGCGCCTCGCCCTGTTCCTTGGCCCTTCGCGCTGAGCGCCTGGATCAGCGGGCAACCTGGATCTTGTCCGGTCTCGCAAGCTGTCACGGCGTCCGCCAAGACTTGTTCCATCCGCCTAAGGTCGGCGATCCGCGCACGGACGTCGTGAAGGTGCGCCGCCGCCAAGTCGCGAACTTCGGCGCAGGCGGCGGTCTCATCGGTCGCCAGGTTCAGAAGCGCGCGGACTTCATCCAACTTGAACCCCAGCTCCCGCGCTCTACGCACGAAGCTCAGCTGCTGCACGTCCCGGGTCTCATAGGTCCGGTAGCGTCCTCGGCGCAGGGGCGCGGAAATCAAGCCGATCCGCTCGTAATAGCGGATCGTCTCGATGTTGCAGCCAGTACGACGAGCAAGTTCGCCGATCTGAATTGCCTGGCCAGCCATGGTTCGCGGTCTTCGATTAGGGCTTGAGTCTGTAGTCGCTACAGATGGCATCTTGGCGCGGATCGCAACAGCAGGTGATGGCGTGATGACAAGACGCGGGCTTGGGACACCGGGCGACGGAACGCCCCGGCGCATGACGGAGGCGGCCTTGAGCTGGACCGCGCTGACAGCGGCGGCCAGTGCGGTGCTGGCCTGGGCGGCTTGCTGCATTTTGCCGATGTCCCTGGCGCTGGCGGGCCTGGGCTTGGGCGGTCTTGGCTGGATCGCGGGTCAGCGTGCCTGGCTCACCCTTCTGGCGCTGGGCGCCATCGGCACGGGCTGGGCCCTGACCTGGCGACGGGCGCGGAGGTGTCGGATCGACAACGCCTGCGCTGCCCCCTCGCGGCTGGAGGTGGGTCTGTTGGGCGCGGCCACCCTTCTCGTCGTCCTTGCCATGCTCTGGCAGCCGATCATCGAACCTTGGGCCCTGGGCCTGATCCGGAGTGCGCGCCGATGAGCGATGTCCAGATCAAACCTCAGTCGACCCTGACCTGTCCGCAATGCGGCCACAAGGCGACCGAGACCATGCCTACCGACGCCTGTCAGTATTTCTACGACTGCCGAGGCTGTGGCGCGGTGCTGAAGCCCAAGCCGGGCGATTGCTGCGTCTACTGCTCCTACGGCGACGTTCCGTGCCCACCGATTCAGAAAAATTGCAGCGGGTGTTGCGGGTGAGTGCTACAGCCCGCCTCACCTCGATCTAGCCGGCTTTAGATGAAATTGACCTCCAGTGGGCCGCCGCGTCGAGTACTTAGCCCTCGACACCTTCAAGGGTCATCAGGCCGGGGCGGTGCGGCAGCCTCAGGCGGCGGGATGGAGCCTAAATCGCTCGTTCCTGAACGTGCCGGACGTCTTGCGTATCCCGCCCTGGCCGAAAGCTGGGATCGGCATCAGGTCCGGCGAATGCCCATATCGGGAGCCACTATGTGAAGCAGTGGGTCAAAGACGGCCTCAGCCCGCGGGCAGCCCGGAACGCTGTCCGAAACGGATAGCTGAACACACTCGCAACCGGCCTGCAGCGTTGAAGATATCGGCCGAAAGCGCAAGAGTGTCGGCATTGCAGCTAGCGGGGGACCGTGGGGATTGGCGTGTTAGGGCAGCTTCGTCAGGTGGTGGTGGCCATGGCCGCCCTGCTAATGGCGGTGCTCGCCCTGCTGATGCCGGTCGACCGGACCCATCTTGACGCCGACCTCTTCGGGGCCGCGCCCTCCACGATCGCTGAGGACCCGGAGCGCCCCATCGGTAGGACAGATGATCGCGTCTCGGCGCCGTCGACGGCGACCGATCTCCAGACCTCAGAATCGCCCGCCTCGGGCGCCCATCAGCACCATGCCGATGGCCCCTCCCTCTTTGGGTCGACCGCCCATGCGATCGAACCCACGGTCTCGCTCGCCATGGTCGTCCGGTTCCACCTGACGAACGACCGCAGCACGGGCCTGACCAGCAACCCGCAAGACCGTCCGCCCAAACCCGATCTCGAATCCATCGCCTAGACCGCGCGGCCACGGCCGCGCCCTTCGTGTTCGAGGAATTCCATGTCTCAGAAATCTATCGGCCGCATGCCGCGGCTCTGCGCGTCGGTGCGCGCCGGCCCCCTCCTGTCCTACCCGTCACTAGCCGGAAGCAACGCCTCGTGACCCCGATCCACGATCTGACGCTCTATGCCGCCGCCCACCCCTGGGCCCTGACGGCCGCCGTGCTGCTGGTTTTCATCGCCCTGATCGCCGTACTGATCTTGGTCTGGATGCACCGGTTCGAGGGGGTGCTGGCGCTCTACCACGACGGCGATGGCGGAGACCCCCATTGCATCTATCTCGACAATGGGGCCATTCGGCTGGAGATCATTCGCCGCCGGGCGGCCTGGAACTTCCGCGTAACCCCGCTCCTGGGAAGCCTCCAAGCCGACCAAGTCGTCGTCGCCACGCTGCGCGCCGACGGCCTTGGACAGAGGTTCGTTTTCGACCGACGGAACGGACGGCTGGAGTCGACCGCCAAGGTCCGCGAGCCCCTAACGTTCGTGGCGCACGTGTCGCTCACCCGCGGCTCCACGGTCAGCGAGTTCGTCGTCCTGTTTGACGGGACCGAGAAGGACGGCGCGCTCTACGACGCGGTCCTGCGCTCCTCCACCCGGACGGAGGTGGAGGGCTGAAGACTTAAGGCCAAGGCCCGCTCGTCAGGCCGGCTGATGGGGCTCGGGCCGCCTGACGAACGGATCATGGCGGCGTAGCCAGCCGCGCGCGGGACGCTCCACGCCATGATAGACCGCGACGGAGACGAACAGGCAGAAGACCAGGACACCGCCCCAGGCCACCCACGCCCAGCCGCCGACCGGCCGCACGAAGCGATCGAGCAGCTCGAAATAGGCGATGTCGACCGGTAGGTGGGTCATGTAGACGGCGTAGGAGACCTCGCCCAGATAGACCATCAGCGGCGCGGCCAGGACTCCCCCCCGCCCGGCTTTCGCCGTCTCGGCGGTGCAGTAGATGAGCGCCGCCAGACCCAGCCAGGTCCAGCGATCGGCCAGGCCCAGCGTCGCGGCCACGACGATCCAGACCACGGCGACGCCCATGCCAGTGTGCGCCACCAGCGTGGGCGGCGCGCGGGTCGAACCGAGCCTATGGAGCGCCACGCCCATGGCGAAGGACGGGATGATCCGCAGCACGCCGCCGTGCGCGGTCAGCCTGGTCAGCGATCCGCCGTAGGCCTGAACGATGGCGTCGAGCGAAAAGAACAGGGTTGCCGCCAGGACGACCGCCACGATCGGACGTCGGCGCAGGGTCAACGACGCCAGGGCGAAGGCGGGGAAAGTCAGGTAGGCGAACCACTCGGCCGAGATCGACCAGGAGGGAAAATTCCACTGCACGGTCGGCGTCGCCCACCAGGCGTGGACCAGTAGTAGGTGTTGGGGGATGGCGGCCGGATCGAAGGCCGCGGCCTCGAACCGGGCGCCGGCCCAGCGCCCCAGCCCCCACAGCATGATGGTCGCGCCGAGAGTCAGAAGGTGGACCGGATAGAGCCGCGCCAGGCGCGCCCAGAGAAACGAGCCGTAGGGGAAGCGACCTTCCGCCCAGGCGCGCACATAGACGTGGGACAGGATGAAGCCCGACAGGATGAAGAACAGGTCCACCCCAAGGTAGCCCTTGTCGATCATGCCGACCTGCTCGAGGTCGAGGCCGAGCCGGTTTCGGAAGTGATAGACGAGCACCCATGCGGCCGCGACGATGCGCAAGCCCGTCAGGGATTTGAGGTCTGCTGGATACATGTCGTCCCCCGACGTCGGCGGGTTGGCGCCCGAGCGTCCCCGAACGCGGGTGGCGCTCCTGGTGCCGCGCGCCCTAGCCTTCGCCGATCATCCCGCCGTCGCGGCGGGTCTCGGTTTCACTTTCGACGCCTTCGACATTGCCGCGATAGACGCCGCCCTCGTCGATCATGCCGCCCTCTTCGGGGGGCGAACGATCGGATGGCGGCGCGGGCTGGGGATCTGGCTTGGGCGGGGATTTTGGATCGGTCATCTTCGGCTCCTCGACATAGACCCTTGCGGGTCAGGGCTGGCTTGATCGCGGCCTCAGGCGGGCGGCGCACTGTGATGACGGTGGCCGCCATAGGCGACGACCTGGACCTTGCCCAAGGTCGCCAAACCGACATCGGCCGCCACTTCGAGCGTCGCGGCCAAAGCGTCGAGCTTGGACCGGGTATCGACCATCTCGACGATCAGGTGCTGTTCGGGCGCCAGGTCGCGGGCCTTGGCGCCGTGCAGCACCGCCTCGCCGAAAGACTCCTCGATGCGCAGCACCGCCGCGCCGGCGATCTCCATGGTGCGGGCGCGCTCGATCAGCACCGCGTCATAGGCCACGCCGTTCAAGGTCGCGCCGGCGTCGAGATAGATCCTCAGGATGTGCAGGTCGTCTTGGGCCACGGGGTCACCTCACTCGCTAAAATCCTGGCGCGCCCCGGAACGCGGACGCGCCCTACGCTCATTCAGCCGGCCGCCTAGGCGTGCGGATCTTCCTCGGCGCACTCCACGACCTCGGTCTGGATCGTGACGTGATGCAGGTCGAAGTCGGTCTCCAGCCGCGCAGCGATGGCCTTGCGGACATCCTCGCCCACTGCCCCGTCGGCCAGCACGACATGGACGGTGCAGACGGCCTGGTCAGCACCGGTGGTCCACAGGTGCAGCTCATGGACACTGGCGACGCCGGGCATCTCGGTGATGGCCTTGCGCACGCCGGCCAAGGCCATTCCCGGAGGGGCGCCTTCCAGCAGGATGCGGGAGGTGTCCTTCAGCAGGATCCAGGTGCGCGGCAGCACCCAGAGGCCGATGCCGATGGCCACGATCGGATCGACGAAGCGCCATCCCGTGACCTTGATGACGACGGCGCCGACGATCACGCCCAGCGAGCCGAGCATGTCGGCCCAGACCTCCAGATAGGCGCCCTTGACGTTGAGGCTCTTGTCCTTGTGGCTGCTGAGCAGACGCATGGAGATCAGGTTGATGACCAGGCCGAGCACCGCGACGATGAACATCCCCACCGATCCGACCGGCTCGGGATTGACGATGCGCTTGACGCCCTCGACCAGCACGTAGATGGCCACGCCGAACAGCAGGATGGCGTTGAAGGCCGCGGCGAGGATTTCAAATCGCCGATAGCCGAACGTGAACTCCTCGTTCGCCTTCTTCTGGCCGACCTGGATTGCCGCCAGGGCGATGGCCAGGGCGGCGGCGTCGGTGAACATGTGCGCGGCGTCCGACAACAGCGCCAGACTGTTGAAGGCGATGCCGGCCACGACCTCGGCGATCAGGAATGTGGAGGTCAGCGCCAGGGCCATGGCGAGCCTTCGGCCATTGGCCTGGCTCGCGCCGTGATCGTGTCCTGCTCCCATCGAAAACGTCTCCCTTTCCCCTGCGCCGAAACGCGCCTGCCAAGTTTGAGGGATCAACGCACGAAACCGATCACTTGTGGGCTTCGGGCGCGATCCGGGCGTCTATTTCTTGTCGAGAATGGAAAGGGTGGCCTTCTCCATCGCGTCCTGGGTGTCGAGGACGTTGAGATTGGCCTCGTAGGCCTTCATGGCCTGCTTGAGGTCGAGGCTCTCGGCCAGGCTGTTGACGTTGGGCAAGAGCACGTAGCCGGCGGCGTTGGCCGCTGGGTGGCCAGGGTCATAGGCTTGCGGGAATGGCTTGGGATCGGCCTTCACGCCGCTCAACACCACCCCCTCGTCGCCGCCCATGGGCTCGACCTTGAAGACCGGGATCTGGCGTCGGTAAGGCTCACCACCGGGGGTTCTGGCGGTCGAGTTGGCGTTGGCGATGTTCTCGGCCAGGATCTGGATACGCTTCTTCTGGGCCTGCAGCCCCGACACGGCGATGGCCGTGCTTCCCCCTTCGATCGACGACTTGGTCATGGACTGTCTCCGGACTTGGGTTTGAAGAAAGAGGCGGCGCGCCGAGACCTGCTCGGCGCGCCGCCCTTGGCTCAGCTGTGTTCAGGACTCCGGGTTTCGGCCTTGCGCAGCACGAAGCGGCAGATGGCCGGCAGGACGAACAGGGTCAGAGCCGTGGCGGTAATCAGACCGCCGATGACGACGGTGGCCAGCGGGCGCTGAACCTCAGACCCCGTGCCGGTCGCCAGGGCCATGGGCACAAAGCCCAGCGAGGCGACGAGACCGGTCATCATCACCGGCCGCAGGCGTTCCATGGCCCCGTCGATGATCGCCTTCTCCAGCGCCATGCCGGTGGCGAGGCGCTGACGGATGGCCGTCATCATCACCAAGCCGTTCAGCACCGCCACGCCCGAAAGCGCGATGAAGCCGACGGCGGCCGAGACCGAGAACGGGATGCCCCGCAACGCCAGGCCAAACACCCCACCGGCCAAGGCCAGCGGAATGGCCGAGAACACCGCCGCGGCTGGCGCGATGCCGCCCAGGGCCATGTAGAGCAGGCCGAAGATCAGCAGGAAGCAGAGCGGCACGACGAGCGCCAGGCGCGCCTGGGCGGCCTTGAGGTTCTCGAACTGACCGCCCCAGACCAGCCACGAACCGGCAGGGACCTTCACCTGGGCGTCGACCTTCTGCTGGGCCTCGCCGACGAAGGAGCCGAGATCGGCGCCGCGGACGTTGGACTGCACCACGACGCGGCGCTTGCCGTTCTCACGGCTGACCTGGTTGAGGCCCTCCGAGTAGGAGAACTTGGCCACGTCGCGCAGCGGCACCGAGGCGCGAGCCCCGCCGCCGGCCCGCTCTGGCAGCATGACCGGCAGGGCGCCGACGGCGTCCAGGTCGTTGCGGCTGGCGTCCGGCAAGCGGACCACCACGTCGAAGCGGCGGTCGCCCTGGAAGACCAGGCCCGCCTCGCGACCGCCCATCGCGACCGAGAGCGTGTCGGCGACTTCCTCGACGGTCAGGCCAAGGCGCCCGATGGCGTCGCGATCGAGCTGAACGTCAAGGGTCGGGAAGCCCGAGGTCTGCTCGACCTTGACGTCCGCCGCCCCCTTCACCGTCCGCAGGACCGTGGCGATCTCCTCGGCCGTCCGAGACATGGCGTCGAGATCGTCGCCATAGACCTTGATGGCCACGTCGCCACGCACGCCGGCGATCAGTTCGTTGAAGCGCATCTGAATCGGCTGGCTGAACTCGTAGGCGTTGCCGGTGAGGCCTTCCAGCTTGTTCTCGATGCGGCCGATCAGCTCGGCCTTGGTCTCACCCTTGTTGGGCCATTCCTTCTGGGGCTTGAGGATAATGAAGGCGTCCGAGGCGTTGGGCGGCATGGGGTCGCTGGCGACCTCGGCCGTGCCGGTCTTGGAGTAGACGAAGGCCACTTCGGGGAAGCCCGCCACGACGCGCTCGATCCGCCGCTGCATGCGCAGCGACTGTTCCAGCGAGGTCGACGGGATGCGCAGGGCCTGGACGGCCATGTCCTTCTCGTCGAGCTGAGGCGTGAACTCGCGCCCCAGGAACCCGAAGGTCAGGACCGCGGCGACGAAGAGGGCGACGGCCCCGCCGATGACAGGCCAGGGCTTGGCCACGACCTTGCGCAGGGCCGGCTCGTAGCGGGACTTGGTCCAGCGAACGGGCGCGACTTCCTTCTCGGCCACCTTGCCGTTGATCAAGAGAGCGATCATGGCCGGGATGAAGGTCAGAGACAGAACGAAGGCGCCGGCCAGGGCCAGCATCACGGTGATGGCCATCGGCGAGAAGGTCTTGCCTTCGACGCCGGTGAAGGTCAGCAGCGGTGCGTAGACCAAGAGGATGATCGCCTGGCCGTAGACGGTCGGGGCAATCATCTCGCGGGCGGCTTCGCGGGTTTCGCCAAGCCGTTCCGACAGCGTCAGGAGACGGCCCTCGTGGTGCTGGCGTTCGGCCAGGCGCCGCAAGGCGTTCTCGACGATGATGACGGCGCCGTCGACGATCAGGCCGAAGTCCAGCGCCCCCAGGCTCATCAGGTTGCCCGAGACGCCCAGCTTGTTCATGCCGATGGCGGTCATCAGCATGGACAGCGGGATGACCAGAGCGGTGATCAGGGCGGCGCGGAAATTCCCGAGCAACAGGAACAGCACCACGATGACCAGCAGCGCGCCTTCGACCAGGTTCTTCTCGACGGTCTTGATGGTCGCGCCGACCAGCTTGGAGCGGTCATAGACCACCTGGACCTTGACCCCGGCCGGCAGACTCTTGGCGACCTCGGTCAGCTTCTCGGCCGAGGCGCCGGCGACGGTGCGGCTATTCTCGCCGGTCAGCATCAAGACAGTGCCGACCACGACTTCTTCGCCGTTCTCCGAGGCCGCGCCTGTGCGCAGGGCGCCGCCGAGCTTGACGGTGGCGACATCGCGCACGCGGATCGAGACGCCCTCGCGGGCGGCGACCGTGGCGTTGGCGATCTCGTCGACCGTGCGCACGCGGGCGTCGGCGCGAACGAGGAAGGCTTCCCCGCCCTTCTCGACGAAGTTGGCGCCGACCGCGAGATTGGCGGCCTCAAGGGCCTTGGCCAGGTCGTTGAACGAGACGCCGACCGAGGCCATGCGGGTCGGATCCGGCTGGACGATGAACTGCTTTTCGAAGCCGCCGATGGAGTCGACGCCGGCCACGCCCGCGACCGAGCGCATCTGGGGACGCACGATCCAGTCCTGCACTTCGCGGAGGAAGGCCGCCTGGGCAGTGGCATCCGACAGTCGCTCGCCGGTCGAGGTCAGATAGGCGCCGTCGCTTTGCCAGCCCGGGGCGCCGTCGGTGACCTTGGCCCCCTTCCCACCCGGATGCTCGTAGGCGACGGTCCACATCAGGACCTCGCCGAGACCCGACGAGATTGGGCCCATGGCCGGTTCGGCGCCGGCGGGCAGACTTTGGCGCACCTGGGTCAGGCGCTCGGCCACCTGCTGGCGGGCGAAGTAGATGTCGGTCTTTTCCTTGAAGACGATGGTGACCTGGGAAAAGCCATTGCGTGAGATCGAGCGGGTCGACTCCAGACCGGGGATGCCGGCCATGGCCGTCTCGACCGGGAAGGTCACGAGCTTTTCGACCTCGGCCGGGGCCAGGGTCCCCGAGACGGTGTTGATCTGCACCTGCTTGTTGGTGATGTCGGGCACCGCGTCGATCGGCAGGCGCACGAGGTTGTAGACGCCCAGCGCCGCGACCAGCGTGACCAGGGCGATGACCGCCCAGCGGAAGCGAACGGAAAGGTCGAGGATGCGGCCGATCATCGGGCCACCTCGCCGGTTTCCATGGCGTGTGGTTTGGCGGCGTAGCGGACCTGCAGCCTGGTCACCGAGGCGCGCTGCAGCAGCGGAAAGGTCGCTTCGTAGCGAGCCGGTTCACGATCCTTGCGCTGGGGACTGAGCGCGGCCAGGCGGGTGGGCACGGTGATGGCCCAGTGACCGTCAGGGTCGTAGGCGCTGATGTCGAGGTGGGCGGTGACCGGCGGCAGGCTTGCGCCAGACGCCCGCCGGACCAGGCCAAAGACACGCAGACCGCTTGCGGTGTCGCGCGCCGAAGCGGTGATGATCTCGACCTCCCGGCCGCCGAGGCGGTCGATGGTGACGGTGTCCTTGGCCACGGCGGCCGAGGCGGTGAGGCTCGCGGCCAGGACGGCCATGGTGAGAATGACCTTAGTCCTCATGGCTCGCCTCCCCCTTGCCGAGTTCAGCCTTCAGCAGGAACGCGCCCTTGCCGGCGATCTGCTCGCCAGGGCGAACGCCGGAGAGGATCTCGACGTGACCGCCGCCACGACGACCGACGCGGACCGGGCGCGGTTCGAAGCCGTCCTTGGTGCGGACGAAGACGACCTCGGCGCCGTTGACCGTCTGGACTGCCTCGTCGGGCGCGGAGATGCGGCCCTCCGGGCCCGCGGCCTGGCCCCGTGGGGTAATCCGGGCGCGCAGGGCTTGACCGGGCGTCAAGGACAGGGCTTGGCCGCTGACGGCCAGCACGGCGGTGGCCGAGCGGTTTTCGGCGTCGAGGGCCGGGGTGATGCTGCGCACCGTGGCGTTCACTGGGCCGGTGGCGGATTCCAGGACGGCCGTGTCGCCGGGCTTGACGCGCTGGGCGTCGGCGACCGGCAGGGCAGCCTGGATCTCGATGCGGCCCGGGTCGGCGACGCGGAAGAGTTCGGAGCCGGCGGTGACGTAGGCGCCGAGCGTGGCCGTGGCGGCGGTGATCCGACCCGAGATCGGGCTGGTGACCGCCAAGGTCCGGCCGTTGCCGCTAACCCCGGCGGCGGCGCTGGCCCCGCTGGCGCGGCGCAGTTCCGACTCGGCAATGGCCGCTTCGCGTTGGGCGGCTTCCAGGTCCTGACGGGCGGTGATCTTGGCCTCGAACAAGCGCTGCTCGCGCACGAGCGCCTGGCGGGCGGCGGCGGCCTTGGCAGCCGCGGTGCTGCGGTCGGCGCTGATGGCCGCGGCGTCTCGGCTTTCGATCGCGGCGATCACTTCACCGGCGGCGACGGGGTCGCCCAAGCGCTTGTTGATGCGGACGATGGCCCCGTCGGCGCGGGCCGCCAAGATCGCCGCGCCGTTGGGCGTGGCTACCACGGTGGCCTGGGCCGAGACCGCGGCGTCGAGGCCGCCGCCGGTGAGGGTCACCAGCTGGATGCCATCGGCGGCGATGCGATCGGCGGTCATACCCACGTGGGGCTTTTCGCCGGCGTGATCTTCCTTGGCCTCGGCGGCGGCGGCTTCCTTGGGCGGCGAGGACAGCATCGTCTTGCCGACCAGCGCGCCGACGCCAGCGGCGAGCAGGCTGCTGACCGCCACGGCCGTCAGCAGGGTCTTTCGATCGTTGGATTTCATGGTGAGCTTTCCTATTGGGCGGCGGCGCGTTCGAGCGCGGCCAGCGCCTTGGCGCGGTCGAGACGCGCGGCGATGAGTTCTGTGCGGGCGGTCGTCAGGGCGGCTTGCGCGTCTAGGACTTCGAGCAGCGAGAATTTCCCCGCCTCGAAGCCGCCTCGCGCCAGGTCGACGGCGGTCTGGGCCTGGGGCACGACCTTGCTGTCGAGCACCTCCAGCCTGGCGGTGGCGGCGCGCAATGCCGCCTCCCCGTCCCGAACGGCCCGAACAGAGCGCGCCAGGGCCAGGCGTTCGCGCGCCTCGGCCGCGGTGGCGTCCGCGCGGGCGGCCGCGACCGTGCCCTGGTTGCGGTTGGAGATCGGGATCGGGGCGGTAAAGCCGACGATCATCGCCGAGTCCCCGGTCTGCTCGAACCGCCGAACCCCGGCCTGGACGGTGAGGTCCGGACGGCCGGCGGCGCGTTCGCGATCGATCACCGCGCGGGCGGTCTCCAGCTGGGCGCGCGCTTGGCGCACATCCAGGGTTTCTCCGGGATTGATCGTGGCCATCACCGGCGTCGCCGGCTGCGGGGACCGCACCAGCTCGATGGTCTCGGCCGCATCGCCCCAGAGGGTGACCAGGGCGCGGCGCGCGGCTGCGGCCTCGGCCTCGGCGGCAATGACGGCGGCGGCGGCCTCACGGCTGGCCGCCTCAGCCCGCAGCGCCCGCAGGGGCGGCTCGCGGCCGGCTTCGACCAGGGTGCCGGCGACCTTGGATAGGCCTTCGGCGCGGGTGGCCGTCTCTCGGGCCAGGACCAGACGATCATGCGCCGCAAGGGCTTCGGCATAACGGACACTGACCTCTTGGGTGAGGTCGGCCTTGGCGATGACGAAGCCGATCCGGGCGGCGTCGACCTCGGCATTGGCGGCGGCGGCGCGGGTGCGACGCTTACCCCCCAACTCCAGGCGCTGACTGATGGTGGCCGTGGTCTCGGCCGCGCCAAAGCGACCATACGGACCCGAACCGGCGAAGTTCTCCGATTGGAGGCCGGCTTCGGGGTTGGGCATCAGACCGGCCTGACGGGCGCGGCCTTCGGCAGCCTTCACCGAAGCTTCGGCGGCCGTGACGAGGGGTGACTGGGTCTGGGCGCGCATGATAGCGGCGTCCAGGGTGAGCGGCTCAGCGAGCGCGCGCGAAAGCGCGCCGCTGCCGGCAAGCGCCAGGACCGCGCCGAAAATGGCGGCGGACCGAGCATAGCGGGAATGCATGAGAGGTCCCTATGTGAGAACTGACGAAGGCGATTACGCGCGCGAGGGCGCGGCCAGGGTCAGGCTCGAGGGGGCTCGTTGGGGCCGTCCGGCATGCGCGAGAGCGGCATGTGGGGCGGCGCTGGAGTCAGGCGGATGCGCGTGACCGAGACGTAGGTCTGCCCGACCGTGGCGAGCCCGATCAGCGACGGAGAATGATGGCAATGGCCAATCCCGCAGACCTCGCCGTCGGCCAGGTCTGCGGGATCCTGGTCATTGGCCTGGGCTAAGGTCGTGGCCTCGGCGACGGCGCTCGTCTTCTTGCTCGACAGGGAGTCGGCCGAGCATAAGCCTGAACGCAATGATGGCGCAGCTACGGCGAGCACCAGCAGGCACGCTAGAAGCGCTCCCGTCCAGGTTTTCAGCCATGTCGCCACATCGAACATGTAAGGGCCTATAGCGTCCGTGATGCGTCGAGGAAATACGTTACAAGATACAGTTGGCGTGGCGCATCAGCGCGGCAGTGAGAGTTAGATCCGAGTTCGCGGACGGGCCCGTGTCACCGCTCGCAGCGGTGTGCTGGTGGTCACGTATTTCGAAAGAGCGTCCAGGCGGAAGCTATAGATTCTGATCAACTTTTCGCGCTCGGCCTTAAACTTGAACTGCAGCGCCGCTAGGCCGGTTATTTTGTTGGTGTGGCGAAGCAGCGTGCCGCGCGCGCTGCGCTCCAGGTGGAAGTATTCATACGATCTCGCGAAGAATGGACCGGACTGGAAGGCGATCTCCTCGCCTGGCGCCATGCCAATGACCCGAGCCCTGACCCTCAGACGCTTTTCCGGATTTGAGCCGATACGGATGTAGACGCTGGCGCCCCGAATGGGGACGCCGTCGATTTCCCAATGAGGATGCCAACGCGGGTAGCCACCGAACTCCGACAAGGTTCGCCAGACCTTAGTGGGGGGGGCGGCGATATCGATCTCAGATTCAATGATCATGGGCGGCCTTTCGTCGCCGTCTCGCTTGAGCTCGATGCAGGCGAGACAGGCTGCGGGCACGGACGGTTGGTGGAAAGCGTACAGACCCGAAACTGCTCGCCTGACATGACCGGGCCGGGGGTCGGCAGGTCGAAGAAAACGCAATGGCGCTCGCGCCCACGCAGGCCCCACAGGACACGCGTCGCCGTGCTGATGACGTTTCCACCCGCGTCAAGACGATCCGCTCGGATGATCCGCGGCGAGGATCCTATAGACCGTCGACAGATCGCACCATGGAAACGGACCCCCTCACCTTCGGCGATGGCGCGGACCGACTCAAGTGCGAAGCCCCGTTGAGTGTTGAGCACGATGGGCTTTTCGATCGTGTCTGCAGTAGCCCCGCCCGAAAGGGCCAGGATCAGAAGCCCAATTCCTTTTCCGCCTAGGTGGCGCAAGTGTTGTCGGTTCATGTTTGATGCTCCAGGCCGATCGCCAAAACCCCGATCGACATGACGAGCAGAAGCATCGCCGCAGCCAGGGCCATCATCGCACGGCGGGCCGATCGGCGGGCCCAAGCCGAAGCTCTGTCTTGTGGTTCCTCTCCGCTCATGCTTTGCGATTCTTGTAGGCCAGCAGCCTCAGGGCGTTGGCCACCACCAGGAGGGTCGATCCCTCATGGAAGATCACCGCCTCGCCGATCTTTAGGCCAAACAGCGTCGCTGGGATCAGCACTGCGACCATGCCGAGACTCACCCACAGGTTCTGGCGGATGACGGCGCTGGTGCGGCGGCTCAAGCCCACGGCGAACGGCAGATGGGTCAGGTCGTCGGCCATCAACGCGACATCGGCGGTCTCCAGGGCCACATCCGAGCCGGCCGCGCCCATGGCGATGCCGACGGTGGCGTTGGCCATGGCCGGGGCGTCATTGACCCCGTCGCCGACCATCGCGGCCTTGCCGTACTGCTGGCGCAGGGCCTTGATGGTCTCGACCTTGTCCTCCGGCATCAGGCCGCCACGGGCCTCGTCCAGGCCCAGGTCCTTGGCGATGGCGTCGGCGACCGACTGGTTGTCGCCCGACAGCATGATCATGCGGGTGATGCCGAGCGCCCGAAGGCGCACGATGACATCTCGGGCCGCCGGACGGGCAGTGTCCATCAGGCCCAGTACGCCGAGGAAACGATCACCGTAGCGGACGACGACGACCGTCCTGCCGCGCGCTTCAAGGCGCTTGGCATCGCTCCAGACCGATACGGGCAGATCCTTCTGGTCGCCTTCGAACAGGCCCGGCTTGCCGATCACGACGTCCTTGCCATCGACCTGGGCCTGGATGCCCTGCCCGGTCAGGCTCTTGACGTTGGTGGCTTCACGACGAGCCTGGCCGGTCAGCTTGGCCTCCCCGTCGCGCACAACGGCGGCCGCCAGCGGGTGGTCGCTGAGCGCCTCGACGGCCACGGCGATGGCGAGCAGCTCGGCCTCATCGACGCCTTCGGCAGGGACGATATCGGTCAGCTTGGGCTTGCCCTCGGTCAGGGTGCCGGTCTTGTCGAAGGCCAGAGCGGTCAGCGTGCCGAGGTTTTCCAAGGGGCCGCCGCCCTTGACCAGGACGCCGCCGCGCCCGGCCCGCGCCACGCCACTGAGCACCGCGCTGGGCACCGAAATGGCCAGAGCGCAAGGACTGGCGGCCACCAGAACGGCCATGGCGCGGTAGAAGCTGCGGCTGAAAGGTTCGTCGAGCACCAGGAAGGCCAGCATTAGGGTCGCGACCAGCACCAGCACGGCCGGCACGAAGACCTTCTCGAACCGGTCGGTGAAACGCTGGGTGGGCGAGCGCTGGGCCTCAGCCTCGGCGACCATGCGCACCACGCGGGCCAAGGTGCTCTCGCCGGCCTTGCGGGCCACGCGGATGTCGAGCGCGCCTGCGCCATTGATGGTGCCGGCGAAGACGCGGTGTTCGGCGCTGGCCTTGGCGAAGTCGAGATCGCGATCGGCGCTGGCGCGCTTGTCGACGGGCACGCTTTCGCCGGTGACCGGGGCCTGGTTGACGCTGCTGTCGCCCGCCACGACGACGCCGTCGGCGGCGATGCGCTCATTGGGCCGCACCATGACGATGTCGCCGATCTCCAGGGCCTCGACTGCGATGTCTTCGGTCTTGTCATCGCGGCGAACCGTAGCGCGCTCGGGAGCCAGCTTGGCCAGGGCTTCGATCGCCCGACGAGCCCGGCCCATGGCGTAGTGTTCCAGTGAGTGGCCCATGCTGAACAGGAAGAGCAGAAGCGCGCCCTCGGCCCACTGGCCCAGGGCCGCGGCGCCAGCGGCGGCCACCAGCATCAAGGTGTCGATTTCGAACTTGCGCTTGCGCAGGTTTTCGATCGCCTCGGTCAGGGTGAACCAGCCGCCGAACACGTAGGCGGCCATATAGAAGGCCAACGAGATCCAGCCATCGGCCTTAAGGCTGATGAGCCAGCCAACCAGCAGTGTCGCGCCGCACAACAGGGCGAAGATTAACTCCGTTCGCTCGCCGAAAAGCCCACCATGGGCGTGGCCGTGGCCGCTCTCCCCTTCGCCGTGCTTTTGTTCTTTATTCGAGCCATGGTCGTGGCCCTTATGATCGTGCGCAGACTTGCTGGTCATGCTAGTCGCTCCTACCGGTGCGGCTCGACGTGATGGCCGCCGTAGCGCAGGACCTCGACCTTCTCGAAGGTGACCAGGCCGATGTCCTTGAGGTCGTCGAGCTTGGTCAGGAAGTCGCGCAGTCGAGCTTCTTCATCGACGAACTCGATCACCACGGGCAGGTTGTCGTTGAAGTCGAGCGGGCGCGGCTCGTGCATGCGAGCGGACTCGCCAAAGCCTTTGCGGCCCCGCAAGACCGTGGCGCCGGCCAGACGTGCGGTCTGGGCGCGTTGGACGATGACGTCCATCAGCGAGCGGTCGCCGACCAGGGCGTTTTCATCGGTGTAGATGCGGAGAAGGATAGCTTGTCCGGGGATCTGCATGGGGTTTCCCTTTTCGGTTGCCTCGATCGAAGGCCGGAGGCTTCGATGGAGTGGAGGTGATGCGCCGGCGCGACGCTGTGGGGCTGAGGGGCCGCGCCGGCGCCCCGGCCTAGTGCGTCGTGCTCAGGGGCGACGCGGCCGGTCCCTCGTCCGGGGTCTTCCGACCAGACCCCAGTTGGAGGATGAGTTTGGCGATGGCGGGCAGGACCAGCAGGGTCACGGCGGTGGCCGTGACCAGGCCGCCGATGACCACCATGGCCAGGGGCTTTTGGACCTCGGCTCCAGTGCCGCTGGCCAGGGCCATCGGGATGAAGCCGATGGCCGGCACCAGGCCCGTCATCAGGACCGGCCGGAAGCGTTCGACCGAGCCCTCATAGATCGCCTGGGCGACGGGGACGCCGGCGTCGAGCCGCTCTCGGACGCTGGTCATGACGACCAGGCCGTTGAGGACAGCCACGCCGGCCAGCACGATGAAGCCGACGGCTGCCGAGATCGAGAAGGTGATCCCGGTCAGCGCCAGAGCGAAGACCCCCCCCGAGAGTCCCAACGGAATGGCTGCGAACACCGAAGCAGCGGACCTGAACCCGCCCAGCGCCATGTAGAGGATCAGGAAGATCAGCACGAAGCACAGCGGCACGACGATCGCCAGGCGCTGGGTGGCGGCCTTCAGGTTCTCGAACTGGCCGCCCCAGGTCAGCCAGTAACCGGTCGGAAGCTGGATGGCCTCGACCTTGCTGCGGGCCTCGTTGACGAACGAGCCGATGTCGCGACCGCGCACGTTGACCTGGATGACGACCCGGCGCTTGCCGTCTTCGCGGCTGATCTGGTTCAGACCATCCGAGAAGCGGAACTGCACCAGCTCGCGCAGCGGCACCGAACGTTGCAGGCCGTTGTCGCCGGCCGGCAGCATGACCGGCAGAGCGCCCAGGACGTCCAGGTCATCACGCTGGGCCATCGGCACCCGGACGGTAATGTCGAAGCGGCGGTCGCCCTCGAAGACGTCGCCGGCCTGACGCCCGCCCATGGCCGTAGCCACGGTATCGGCCACCTGGTCGATGCTGAGACCAAAGCGGGCGATGGCGGCGCGGTCGAACTTGACGTCCAGGGTCGGAGCCCCGCCGACTTGTTCGACCCGGACGCCCTCTGCGCCTTGGATCGACTGCAGGACCGCGCCGATCTTGGCAGCCGTGACGCTCATCTTCTCCAGATCGTCGCCATAGAGCTTGATGGCGACGTCGCCACGGACACCGGCGATCAGCTCGTTGAAGCGCATCTGGATCGGTTGGGTGACTTCGAAGCTGTTGCCCAGCAGCGGGGCGACCTTGCCTTCGATGCGCTCGACGACCTTGGCCTTGTTGCCAACGTCCTTGGGCCACTCTTTCTGCGGCTTGAGGATGATGAAGCCGTCCGAGGCGTTGGGCGGCATCGGATCGGTGGCGACTTCGGCCGTGCCGGTCTTGGAGAATATCATCTCCACTTCGGGCAGGGACGAGACGCTCTTTTCGACCTGGCGCTGCATGGTCAGCGACTGTTCGAGCGCCGTCGACGGGATCTTCAGCGAGCCCATGGCGACGTTCTTCTCGTCCAGCTGCGGGATGAACTCCTGGCCCAGCGTCGTGTAGACCACGCCAGCGACCAGGAAGAGCGCCACCGCGCCGCCGATGAACGGCCAGGGACGATCGACCACGCGCTTGAGGACAGGCTCATAGCGCTGTCTGGAAACCGCGATGATCTTGACCTCTTTTTCCGAGACCTTGCCACGCATCAGGATGGCGACGAGAGCCGGAACGAAGGTCAGCGACAGGATGAAGGCCGCGCCCAGGGCCAGCATGATGGTGATGGCCATCGGCGAGAAGGTCTTGCCTTCCACGCCTGTGAAGGTCAGCAGCGGAGCGAAGACCAGGAAGATAATCGCCTGGCCGAAGACGGTCGGACGGATCATTTCCTGGGCCGCGCGCAGCACGGTCTCCAGGCGTTCAGGCAGACGTAGCAGCCGGCCTTCGTGGTGCTGGCGCTCGGCAAGCCGTAGCAGACAGTTCTCGATGATGATGACAGTGCCGTCGACGATCAGGCCGAAGTCCAACGCCCCCAGGCTCATCAGGTTGCCGGGCACCTTCAGCTCGTTCATGCCGATGGCCATCATCACGAACGAGAGCGGGATGATCAGCACGGCGATGAAGGCCGCGCGGATGTTGCCGAGCAGCAGGAAAAGGGTCGCGGCGACCAGGATGGCGCCTTCGGTCAGATTGCGTTCGACCGTCTTGATGGTGGCGTTGACCAGAACCGACCGGTCGAGTGCGGTGGTGATCACCACGCCGTTCGGCAGGGCTTTGCGAACATCGATCAGCTTGTCGCCGACCGACTTGGCGACCGAGCGGCTATTCTCGCCGATCAGCATCAGGGCGGTGCCAACGACCACTTCTTCACCGTTCTTGCTGGCCGCGCCGGTGCGCAGGTCGCCGCCGACTCGCACGGTGGCGACGTCCTTGACGGCGACGGGCACGGTGCGGCGGGTGGCGATGATGGCGTTCTGGATCTCGTCGAGCGTGCGAACCCGCGCGTCGGCTCGGACCAAGTAGGCTTCGCCGGCGCGCTGGATGAAGTTAGCGCCGACCGAGAGGTTGGCCCCTTCCAGGGCCTTGGCCAGATCTGTGTAAGAGACGCCGTAGGCGACCAGCTTGGCCGGGTCGGGTTCGACCACGTACTGCTTCTGGAAGCCGCCGATGGAGTCGACGCCGGCCACGCCCTTGACGGTGCGCAGTTGCGGACGAACGACCCAGTCCTGGATGGTGCGCAGATAGGCGCCCTGCGAGGTGGCGTCGGTGAGGCGCTCGCCCTCCGGCGTCAGATAGGCGCCATCGCTTTGCCAGCCGGTCTGGCCGTCACGCACCTTGGCGCCCTTGCCGCCCGGATTGGCGTACTCCACCGAGTACATGTAGACCTCGCCCAGACCCGTCGTGACGGGCCCGATCTGCGGCTGGATCCCAGCGGGCAGGCTGTCGCTGGCCTGGGTCAGACGCTCGGCCACCTGTTGGCGGGCGAAGTAGAGGTTGGTCTTCTCAGAGAAGATCGCGGTGACCTGCGAGAAGCCGTTGCGCGAGATCGAGCGGGTGGTCTCCAGGCCGGGGATGCCGGCCAGGGCCGTTTCTACCGGGAATGTCACTCGCTTTTCGATTTCGACCGGCGAAAGCGCGCCGGCCACGGTGTTGATCTGCACCTGGTTGTTGGTGATGTCGGGAACGGCGTCGATAGGCAACTTGGTCAGCTGCCAGGTGCCGAGGAGTGCGATGATGACGGTGAGAAGCAGGACGTACCAGCGCCCCTTCACCGACATCGAGAGTAAGCGACCGATCATTTCGGCGTGTCTCCAGAATAGCGGTTAGGGGTCAGTCTTCTTCCGAGCTCTTGCCGAGCTCAGCCTTGAGCAGGAAGGCATTCTTGACCGCCAGGGTCTCGCCGCCTTTCAGCCCATCGACGATGACCACACGGCCACCGCTGCGCTGGCCGACCAGCACGTGCTGCACCCGGAAGCCTTCCTTCGTTCGGACGAAGACCACGTCGTTGCCGTTGACGGTCTGGACCGCCTCTTCCGACACGACGATCCCGCTGGAGGTCGACTGGCGCGAGGTGATGCGGGCGCGGACCAGTTGGCCCGGCTGCAACAGCCCTGCCCCGCCCGTCAGGGTCAGAACCACCGTGGCGCTGCGAGTCTCCTCGTTGACGCCGGGCGTCACCGATCGCACGACGGCCGTGCGGGTCTCGCCGCTGGTCGTCTCGACGATGGCCTGGTCGCCGGGCTGAACGCGCCGGGCGTCCGCGGCGGTAACCGACGCGTCGACCTGGATCTTGGCCGGATCGGAGATGCGGAAGAGTTCCGTCTCGGGAGCCACGAAGGCGCCCAGGCTGGCGGTCATGGCGGTGACGCGGCCGCTGATCGGGCTGACTACGGCGACATAGCCACCCGACACCGCCGAGGCGCCGGCGGCCGTGGCCGCGCGACGGGCCTCGGCCTCGGCCACGGCCACCTCGGCCTGAGCCGTCTCGTAGTCCTGGCGCGGGCTGACCTTCTGTTCGAAGAGGCGCTTTTCGCGGGCCAGGTTCTTGCGCGCCAGGTCGGCCTTGGCCGAGGCGACGCTACGGTCGGCTGAGATCTGGGCGGCCTCGCGGCTGGAGACCAGGGCCAGGGTCTCGCCGGCCCGCACGGGGTCGCCGAGGCGCTTGGTGATCCGGGTGATCGACCCGGCGGCGCGGGCGGTCAAAGCCGCCTCGCCACCGGGTTCGGCTTCAACCGTGGCCTGCGCCACGACTTCGGAAGCCAGGCCCCCGGTGCTGACCGTCTGCAGCTGGACGCCCGAGGCGGTGATGCGCTCGGGGCCCATCGCTAAGCTCGGGGGTCCGGCCGCAAGAGCCGCCGCCGCCGGCTTTTCGGCGGCCGCCGTCTCGACGGGTTTGCCGCCCGACATCTTGCCGACCGAGAAAGCGGCGATCGCCACGACTACCACGGCCGCGCCGGCCAGCAGCAACTGCCGGTTCGAGGAGTTGGACTTGCGCATCAGCGATCTCCGAAGAGGCGGCCTTGCAGGCGCGCCAGGTCGGCCTCGGCGCGAACGCGCGCCAATTGGGCCTGAATGGTTTGGTCACGCGCTTCGGCCAGGGACCGACGCGCATTGATCAGCTCGACAAGGGGGGCCTTGCCGGACTCGTAGGCGATCCGCGTGAGGCGGAAGGCCTCGGCGGCGCTGGTTTCGCCCTGGCCGGCCGCGTCGGCGCGCGACTGGGCCGCGCCCAGCTGGAACCGGGCCGTGCGGATGTCAGCCTCGGCGTCGAACCGCGCGGCGTTGAGCCGAGCCTCGGCGGCCTGCAGCTCGCCTTGGGCGGCGGTGATGTTGCCGCGGTTCTGGTCGAAAACCGGGATTGGCAAAGACACCCCCGCGATCAAGGCCGTGGAGTCATCACCGCTGAACCGGCGAACACCGGCCGAGACGGTGACGTCCGGCACCGCGCGGGTCCGCTCGATGCGCACGCGGCGGGCGGCGGCTTCGCGATCGGCCTCGGCCGCCTGGACGGCGGGCGTCGATAGCGCGTCAATGTCGTCCGGCAGGCTCGTGAGCTTGGGGCTGGTCAGCAGGCTGTCGCTGAGCGAGGTGTAGGGCGTGGTCGATCCGACGAGGGCGGTGAGCCGCGAGAATGCTCCCGTCCGCTCGGCCCGCGCTTCTTCCAACGACGCGCGAGCGCCGGTGAGCGCGGCTTGCGCCTGGAGGGTCCGCAGTTCGGCCTCTTTGCCGGCGTCGACCAGGGCCCGGGAGGCGCGCAGGGTTTCGTCCGACAGAGTCACGGCCTCCTCGGCCAGGGTGACCCGGCGCTCGGCCGCTTCAGCCAGGGCGTAAGCGTCGGCCAGCGAGAAGGCGAAGTCGGCCTTGGACTGGACGAGACGCGCACGCGCCGCATCGAGCGCGGCGCGGCCGGCGGCCACGCGTGCGCCGCGCTTGCCGCCGACTTCCAGCGGCTGGCTCAGCGAAAGGGTCGTGTCGGCGTTGTTTGCGCCGCTATAGATCCCACTGCCGCTGAAGTTCTCGATTTCCATTCCGACGGTGGGATTGGGTCGAGCCCCGGCCTGGCGAGCCAGGCCCTCGGCCTGGCGCACGCCAGCGGCGGCTTCGGCAAGCCTCGGAGCATTGGTTTGGGCCTGCGTGAGCAGGTCCTTGAACGGCGGCGCCGGATCGGCGACCGCGCCGCTCGCGGACGCCAACGCGCCTGCGACTGCGGCCGCGCTCACGGCCGCGAAACGCAACCGTCCACGCATGATGAGAGTCATGAAGATGTGTTCCTAGAGATTGAGACGCAAACGGTCCGCCTCCTCGGGCGGAAGGGTCGCGTCAGGCTCTAGGCGGACGTTCGAGCAGGACGGAACGATCGATGAGCAGGCCCACATCCGGCTCGGCCAGCCAAACGGCACGATGCTCAAACGCTATCATCTCGGGCGCGAAGGACACGGGCAAGCTTATGCCATGCGCCGAACAATGACCGGTGCAGGCCGTGAGCGTTCTCTTGATGGGGGTCTTCTGGTCGCCAGCGGTCTTGATCAATGCTGGCGCCTGGACGCTCGACATGACGATCTGGCTGGCGACCTGAGTTTCGGTCTCCAGCGCAGCGTGCTCAGCAGGTCCGCAGATGACGATGCCGAGGATGAACGTGCAGGTTACGAACAGCGCCCATGCCTTGCCGAAGCTGAATCGCGAGGACGGCGCGCGGCGCGAGCGCCACGTGTCGGCATATCTGCCGACTTGCCGACGAAGGGGCGCGATTCCAGCCATCGAAATCTGCAATACCTCCGCTCAGTCCAGATTGAAATGCGTTATATGATTACATGTTATAGCGTCACATTGCCGAGCGCTCCAATTACGGCAACAAACACCTGGCGAAGACTTCGCGATAACTGGGGCAAAGCGGAAAGCTACAGAAGCCCGTACCGCGTTGTCGCGCCATGATCGAATCTCTCTCGATGCCCTGCCCATCCCGTTTGAAGTGGTCAGATGGCCCTTAGGCGGACCTCTTTGCCCCCATTTCGCCGGCTCTGTGCCGAGACCACCAGAATCCGCCGACCAGGATGGCCAGGGTGAGCGCCTGGGCGGCGACGCCTTCGATGGTCGGGAAGAAGCCCAGCAGCTCGATGCGCGGCAGGGCCAGCGGATGTAGGTCGAGCAAGCCCGCTTCCTGGAGGGCGGCCACGCCCTTGCCGGCCAGGACGACCGCAAGGATCGCCATCAGGATAGCGCTGTACTCGAAGAACTTGCCGATCGGCAGGCGCTTGGAGAACCGCAGCATGGCCCAGGCGATGGCGGCCAGGACGACGATGGCGCAGCCGACGCCGGCCAGCACCGCGCCGGCCCCGCCCTGGGTCCACAGCGCCGTTAGGAAGAGGATGGTCTCGAACACCTCGCGATAGACGACGATGAAGGCCAGCAGGAACAGGAACCAGGCCGACTGCTTGGACAGGGCGTGGGACAGTTTCTCGCGGATATAGACCTGCCAGGCGTCGGCCTGGGCCTTGCCGTGCATCCACAGGCCCACCGAGATCAGCACGGCGGCGGCGATCACCGAGCCGAAGCCCTCGGTCAGTTCGCGGCTGGCGCCGCTGATCGAGATGAAGAAGGTGGCTGCCGCCCAGGTCAGGCCGCCGGCCGCCAGGGCCGCGATCCAGCCGCCGTGGACGTAGGGCAGGACGTCGGTCCGGTCGGCTTTCCGCAGGAAGGCGATCATGGCGACCACGATCAGGAGGGCCTCCAGGCCCTCGCGCAGCAGGATGGTGAAGGCGCCCAGGAAACTGGACAGCTTGCTGGCCTTCTCCGGGGCCAGGGCTCGGCCGGCGGCGGCGAACAGGGCGTCGAGGCGGTCGATCTGGCTCTTGACCTCACTGGCGGGCGCGGCCTTGCCGATCGCGCCGCGCACGTCGCCCATCGCCCCTTCGATGCGCCGCATCAGGGCCGGATCGCGCGCGCCCAGCGTCGGCTCGATGGGCTCGAAGCCGTCGAGATAGGCGGCCAGGGCGAGATCGGCGGCGGCCTTTCGGTCGCCAGCCTCGTAGGCCTTGAGGCTGGCCGCCAGCTTCTGTCGGGCGACGTCGAGCGAGCCGCCGCCCGAGCGGGTGACGACTTCGGGATGGCGGCGCAGATAGGCGGTCAGGGCCCGGGCCTTGGTCTCCCCCACGGCTGTTGCGAGGGCGGCGGGCGTGGTCTGGGTCAGGGTTTGCAGGTCGGGGAAGCGGGCGCGGACGGCGGCGTCCTCGTTCCAGATCTTCTCGCCCGCGGCAGCTTCGGCGTCGCTGAAAGCGAAGCGCCCGACATAGAAGGCCAGGTCCCAGCGGTCGTCAGACGGCAGGTGGGCGTAGCTGGCCATGGCGGTACCGTCGAGGCCCTGCTGGATGACCTGGTAGAGGCCAAAGACGCTGCGCTGGCGGGCGCGCTCGGCGTCGGCGAAGGCGATCGGCGGCGGGTCCAGGCCGACGGCGTTCGGACCGTCGGCCTTGCCCGTCTCGCCGTGGCAGGCCGCGCAGTTCTCGGCATAGAGGGCCGCGCCGCGCGCCAGGTCCGGCGCGCGCTTGGGCGCCAGCAGCGTCGGATAGGCGGCCAGAAGGTCGTTGGCCAGGGCATGGGCCTTCGCCGAGACCACGGCCGGCTCCTGCTTGGCGGCGATCGTGGCCTGAAGGCTCTCGGCCTTGGCCAGCAAATCCGGCTGGGCCTTGGTGGCCGGCAGGCCGGCGATGCGCTCGCGCACCTGGCCGGCGAATTCGTTCATCTCGGCATATTCGGACGGGCTGATGACCTTGCCGTCCTTCACCGCCCCGGCGTAGTCGACCGACAGGTAGTCGAGCAGTCGCCATGCGGTCTGGGACGAGCTGGCCTCCTGGGCCGTCGCGACGCCCGCGCCACCCGCCAGGACCAGGATCACGATCATCAGCCCAGAGATGGCCCGCCCCACGGCGTTAAGAACAGTAGTCATTATCACTCCGGTGGCGTGGCGATCGGCAGGCTGGAAACGGTACGGGCGACAGGACGGGAAGCGCGGAGCCGCGAAGGCCGCCACGATGAAGCTTCATGCATCCTATAGCCACTGGAGGAGCAAGCGGAAATTATCTCCGATCGACTGATCGCGGCTTAGCGCACCGGGAATGGGGCCAGATTTTAGTTACGGAGATGACCAAGATCGGCGGCATGGAGCGTGGCGCGGTCCAGTTGGACAGCTCTCCGACAAGCCCGAGATCGAGTGGCGGCCGTGACCGGCGCACGCCAAGTTTGGCCGCGAACACGCACTCGGCGCTATGAAGGCGGACGTCGCTCTTGGTGATTGACCCCGATTGAGGCGATGTTCCGCAGGCCCTCAACATCGTCCGTGAGTCCCGTAAATGCATTGCTCAGAGGAGACCCGCCGAGCGTTATTGGCCAGAATGGGATCAATGGCGTTCGCGACGGGCGCAACGTTAGCGGTCGCGAAGAAGGCGACGAGCGCGACGGTCGCCCGGAACCCCAAAACGCTCTGGTCGACCCTCCTTCCGGATCCCGATGCCGTGATGGTCGGCGGGACTGTACAGGGCGAGCGCCTCAGGATTTTGATCGATACAGGCTCGGCTATGACCGTCGTCGATGCCGCGCTTGCCAAGCGGCTGGGCTTGGCTTCAACGGGCGCCCGCAGCGTTCGCGGCGATGTCGGGTCGGTCACGCTGGGCGCGGGTAGCGACCTCAGTCTCGATCTTGGCGGGACGCATTTCGCCGTCGAGCGATATTTGGTCACCGATTTCGCGCCAATTTTTGGAGCCGATGGTGGCTCGCCCAATGTTATCCTTGGGATCGACGCGCTTAGAGACGCCATTCTCGCGATCGATTTTACAGCCCGCCGCCTCGCATTCCTCCCCCGCGACGCCTTCCGGCCATGGCCGGGCGCGGAACGCTTTGCGGTCACCAAGAGCTTGCGCGGGCAGCTCTCTCTCCCGATCGTCCTGGAGGGACACGACCCGGTCGCCGCGGCGATTGACCTGGGCAGTTCCAATCCTCTCACCGTCACGCCGGCCTTGGCGGAGGCGCAAACCTTGATGCGTGGCCGGAGAATTTCATCGGCGGCGACGGGGGGGATCGACGGGCTGTCCATCAGCCGCACTATTTCGGTAGCGACGCTCCGGGTCGGACGCAGCCTGATCAACGATGTTCCCTGCGAGGTGTTGGCGAAGACCGACCCCACCCTTGTCGTCGCCAAGCTGGGCCTTCCCGTTTTCGAGCGATTTCTATTTGCTCTGGATGTCGCGGGCCAAGCCCTTTGGCTGAAACCCGAGGCACGTCGATTGGCGACGCCGTTTAGGCGGGATTTGTCTGGCCTGGGCCTCGCTGTGGAGTCTGGTCATCTGCGCGTCGTCCATGTCGCCCAGGGTGGGCCGGCCGCCTTGGCCGGGTGGCGCGAGGGCGAGATCGTTGTCGCCGTGGATGGCGTGCCAATCGGCCCGCGTTACGCATCGAGCGGTTTGGCTCAATGGCGCTACGGGCCGGCGGGAGGCAAGGCCGTGCTCTCGCTGTCGGATGGATCTACACGCACGCTGGTGCTGCGACGCTACTATTAAGGCTCGAGCAAGTCGCGCTGCCCGGCAACGCTGTTCTACGGCGCCTCGCACCAGGATCAGCGTAGCAGGTTCGCGCAGGTGTCGAAGATCGCCCAGCAGTAGGCGCCTAGGGTGGGCAACGCGGTGACGGCGATTCCAAAGGCCCGCGCGCCCGCGCCGCGCGGATAGCCGCGGAGGAACGTGCTCCTTCCGACGCTGAAGAGGACGACCGCTCCCACGATGTAAGCCAGGGCGGCTTCGCCCTTGGCCGTCGCGAGCGCCAAGAGGCCAACGCTAGTCACGAAGGCCTGCTCAAGGGTGTTTCGAAGGAACGCGGCGGGAATGGCCAAGCGCGCGCTTGGCCGGCTGAAGGCGGACCCGGCGTTGTCGGCGGCCGATACAAACCGCACGTGCGCCACCCTCTGCACGGCCAGCAGCACCCAAAAGCCGACCACCAGATTGGCCCGCAGGCCAAAGGCGATGCGTTCGGCCAGAGACGTCGGGAATTCGAAGAGCCGGGGCAGGCCGAGACACGCCAGTGTGAGGACCGGGACGCATACGGCAAAAGCGAAGGCGGCCTGTCTGCGAACTCGTCCCTGTTCAGTCACCAGATCGATCTGAGGCGGCGCCATCTCCTCCGTCATTTGGGCGCCTTGGTGCGCCGCGCCCATAGACGATAGGTATCGCCGAAGATTTCGGGATGCTTCATCTCGTGGAGATGAAGGCGCCGGAGGTCGCGCATCGAGTCGGATGATCGATTTTCGGCGCGGTAGCGGGTTCGATCTGCCTGATGCCCGAACTGCACGCCGAGAAACTCCAGGCCCGCTGAATCCAGAAGCTCGCCAATCTGGGGCAACGTGAAACGATGCTCTTCCACATGAAAGAGTAGGTCTCGGCAATCAGATAACGTCCAGAAATCCGAGGCCGGGCTCACCACGCTCTGCAGCTGGGCGGGCGCGCCCGCCAGCATCAGTTCACGCCGTAGAGCGCGAATCCCCTCCGCCGAGTTCGCGTACTGTCCATGGGCGATGTGGCGTCGCGCCTCGACAACGGCGCGCCGGCCGATCTCGCTGTAGAGCCCAAGGAAAATAAGGCCCTGCGGTTTCAACAGCCCTGAGAGCACCTTCAGACCTCGCACCGGCTCGGCCATATGGTGAATGACGCCAAAGCTGTCGATCAGATCAAACCGCTGGCTTAGGGCGGTGAGGTCAAGAATGTCGGCTTGAAGGTGTTCAACCTCGATCCCGTATTCTCGGCTCTTGCGCATGGCGTAGCCAAGGCTGGCGCCGCTTAAGTCAACCGCTAGGATCGAAGCGTTACGGTAGGTGCTCGTCACGCGCAGTGTTTCCAGTCCCGTGCCGCACCCAGCGACGAGCACTTGGGGTGCGTCGGTCTCGGGAATTTCCCGCGTTGCGAGCTCAGGCAATGCGGCCTGAACAGCCTCCCGGAACGGCAACGGCGCACCCAGACCGCAGCGCGTCCAGCGCGGATATGGGTTCTCTTCGTATTGCTGCTGCACGGCGATCGAGATGCTGTCGACCATGGGCTTCAGCAGGGGCAGGGTTGAGCGAAGGCGCGCCTCCTCGGCAGGTTCGGTCAGTTGTTCTCGGAGGAGATCGGCCAACGCCGGGAGATCAACGGCCTGAAGTCGCGACGAGAGCGGGGTGGAGGCAAGCGGGCGATACGCCGCCACCAGGGCGATCCTCGCGGCCGCCCCCGCCCCGAATTCGGGGTCTCCGTGTTCAAGCTGGGCGATCAGAGAATCAACGCGACTCTGCTCTTCGGCGCTAGCGAAATAGACGTATTCGTTGAGAAACGCCTGTCGCGCGATCGCGACAATGAGGCCAAGCTCCTCTTCCAGGCTTGCAGGCTCGTCGTTGGCGATGGCCAATAGATCAGCTCGCAGCTGAACGAGCAGAAGCTCCACTGCCGCGTTCGGAATTGGCGCAGATGCAAGGAGGCTTCGAAACAGCGGATCCTGGACGAAGCGGGAGGCGGCATCACTTTTTTCCTCAAGCGTGCGTGTCAGCGCTCGCGGTTCAGCAGCGACCGCATTGAGGAGATCGTCGATCTCCGCATCTTGACGGATGACCGCTAAGGCCGCGGTCGCCAAATTCCGTGGGTTCACGTCCGTTCGTTCGAAAAGGCGGCATAGAACATCACGGAAGGCAGGGGTCGCGGGCGCCACTCGAGTATGGCGAAGGGCGCCTGCAAGCCGCCGCCAGTGCTCGTCGTCCCCAGGCGCGATGTCGACGGCCTGAGCCAGCACGTCGAAGGCTTGCAGCCCTTGGCCAATCTGCAGCAGCGCAACGCCGAGATTGGCGAGGAGGACGGGCCGCATGGGATGGCCGACGGGCGCGTTGACACAGCCTGTCTCGAAGCGGGACGCGGCCAAGCTCGGATCACCGTTTTGCAACGCCAGGAGCCCATACCCGCTGAGCGCGCCAGGCAGGGTTGGCGATAGACGCAGGGCGGCTTGGTAGCTGCGCTCGGCATGAACCCCCTGTCGCATGATCCTGAAGGCGTCGCCTGCGGCAGCGTGGGCTTCTGCAAAGTCCGGCTTCAACACCGCGGCGCGCTGGAAGAATTTCGCCGCTGTCGGATAGGCGTGTAGGCGCCTGTGCGCCTCTCCGAGATTGAACTGGATGAACGGGTTTCGAGGTTGACCGGCAGCCGCCCGCTCGAACCACACCAGCGCATCATCGACCGGACCAGTGTTCATGGCCACGGTTCCAAGGACGTTCAGCGCCGAGGAATCCTTTGGCGTGACGGCGAGGACCCGCTGGGCATGAATTTGCGCTTGGCGCCATTGCCCCCCATTCACAAGCGCGACCGCACGTTGCAGGTCCGACATTACTTGGGCTGACGGGCGGTGCAGCAGATGTGGCGGCTGCCGGCTCATGAGCGGCTAGACCGGCTGAGGCGTCTGCGCCTCGCGCAGATCGGCGCGCGCATCGCGGATAATCGACCAGGCCGACTGCAGGAAGAGCCCGCCGATGACGACCGCCACCACAAGGTCCGGCCAAGCCGCCTTGGTCCAGAAAACCAAGCCCGCGGCGACAACAACCGCGAGGTTGCCCAAGGCGTCGTTGCGCGAGAAGAGCCAGACCGCGCGGACGTTGGCGTCGCCCTTCCGATGCGGGATCAGGATCAACGCAGCGGCGACGTTCGCTACCAGCGCCACGGCCCCAAAGAGGCCCATGAGTTCGGCTTCAGGCTGGTTCAAGACCAGGACGCGGTAGCCTGTATTCAGGAGCACGCCCAGACCAAGCAACGCCAGAAAGTAACCCTGGATCAGGGCGGACTTGGCTCGCCACGCGAGGGACCATCCAATCGCCAGCAGGCCCAAGAAGCTGATCAGACCGTCGCCAACGAAGTCCAGGGCATCGGCCTTCAGCGCCTGAGACCGTGCGATAAACCCGGCGATGATCTCCACCAGCCCGTAGCCAACATTGATCAGGACGACGCCCCAAAGGGCCCGTCGGTAAGAGGGGGTGACATGACTGACCGCTTTGGCGCTTTGGCGTTGGTCGTCGTCCGCGACGGCCTCTTCGCGATCCAGTTGGTAGCCGAGCCCGTTCACGGTCGCCTCGATCTCGGACGCGCGTCGCTCCACCCCGTCGACTTGCAGGGTCATCATCGACGAAGCGATCGATACGCGCGCCGTTTCCACGCCAGGAAGTTTTGACACCGCCGACTGGATCTTCTCGGCGCAGCTCGAGCAGTCCATTCCAGTGACCCGGTAGCGAAGTGTTTCGGCGACCGCCGTCGTGTTGGGCATGCACATCCTCCTCTTGGCCAAGACCTTACTTGCTCAAGTCACTAGAGGATCAAGTCGTTGCAGGCGGTTATTCGCCCTCCAGGTCATGTGGTTCGGGCGCGGTCGCCATGCGGCGATGGGATCTTAAGAGCCCATCACGCAGGACAGCTACGACACGGCGCCCGTTGAGGGGGACGAGGATCGCCGCTAGGCCCAGATAGGTCCAAGCCAGGATTGTTAGGCTATTGACCGTCGCCACCTCGTCTTCTCGGAAATGAAAGGCCAGTCCGACCTGCACGGCGAAGAGCGCGAACAATAGACCCGCCGACAGAACCGAAATCCGCAGGCGAACCAACAGCATTATGGCGAACAGCGACTGGGCGGCCGTCAGCAAGAATTCTTCCTTCTGCCGCGCGTCAAGGGGCAGGCCGATCAGCCCCCCCGCCCCAAGGCTCATTGCGAGCGGCAGCATGCCGACCAGCAGGGTCCATTGGTTGATCTTGTCGCTGATCATGGCCGTCAGTCCGCTTACCGCACGCCCGGCCAAGACGAAGAGGACCGCGATCGTCACGGCGGGCGCTTCGCTGGCCAATGGCGCGAGCCATTGGATGAGGAGGAACTCGTCGACGCCAAGGATCCTTCCTGACCCCACCATGGCTTCGGCAAACGGCTCGGCGGAGGTCGCGATCACCACGAATGCGATCAAGGTAAGCCCACCCATCCAGGCCCACTGTGCGGTGGGGCGGAGCGCGTTTAGCGCCGCCGCAGGGCCAGGCTCCTCGTCCTCATCGTCGTCGTCGGCCTTTGGCAACTGGCTGACGCGGTAGAGGTAGCCAGCGAAGATCAGGAACAGCACCGCGAAATCGAAGGGAGCAATGGCGCCGTTGAAAAGGATAACGAACGCATAGAGGCTGCCCAGCATAAGGAAGGCGATCTCGACGGCGTTGACGGGTGAGAGTTCGAGAGCCTTGTTGCGCGTCTTCAGCCAATGCAGCAGCACCATCAAAGGCCAGGCCAGTCCCACCAAAAGGCGGTTGGCGCCGGTCATATTGGCGGCGGCGTAGTGGACGTAGTTCGACTGCGGAGCCTGGCCAGCGCGGAAAGCATAGTACAGATCCACCGCGTACTCTGGAAGAACGGTGACCAAGGCGACCAAGGCGACGATGAGGCCTTGAGAAATGTGTTTCTCAGCGGCTTCCGCCCCCCAGGAAAGCATGAAGCCCGCAGCCAGGACCGCGACACCGAAAAAAAGGGCGTCCGCCACAGGGTCGGGTCGCCACCCTGTGATCCTGAGGACCATCGCCGGCGCCGCCGCGAGCAAGGCCGCCAACACGAGCAGCATGAATCGGCGCATTCCTGACCCTCCCATAGCCGCGAGACGCGAGCGTCGGCGACGTGTTTAGCTTGTCTGGTTCCCGTAGCGGACGACCTCAACCTTCTCGAACGTGATCAGACCGATGTCGTGGAATTCGCCGAGAGTGACAACAAACGCGCGAAGGGGCGCTTCATCGTCGACGATCTCGATGACCACCGGCATGTTGTCGTCGAGCCGAAACGGCCGATGCGCGTGCAGTCGCGAGGAATGGCCATAGCCCAAGCTGCCGCGCAGCACCGTGGCTCCGGCCAACTGCGCTTCCCGAGCCCGCTTGACGATGACCGCCGCGAGCGCCTCGGCGCCATAGAGCGCGTCCTCGTCGGTATAGATCCTCAACAGGACCGCTGAACCAGGTGCAACCATCACGCCACTCCTGACCAGGTGGAATAAGGACCACAGTTCATGTTCAACTCCTCTGTCTAGCTCGGCTCACCCTTTAGGCTGACGCCTCCGTGGCTTTGGAGGAAGAGGCCGACGCTTCCCGGCTGAAGCGGTCGCCGATCGTCAACAGAAGCTTGCTGATGGCCGGCAGGACGAGGAGGGTGACCGCCGTGGCGGTGATCAGGCCGCCGATGACCACCATGGCCAGAGGCTTCTGAACCTCGGCGCCTGTGCCATGCGCCAGCGCCATCGGGATGAACCCGATCGCCGGCACCAAGCCGGTCATGAGGACGGGACGCACCCGCTCCATGCCGCCTTCGTAGATGGCCTCAACGACGCTCGCCCCATCCTCAAGCCGCTGACGTATGCTGGTCATCACCACCAAACCGTTCAGGACCGCAACACCGGCCAGGACGATGAAGCCGACGGCCGCGGAGATCGAAAAGGTGATCCCCGTGAGGGCCAGGGCGAAGACACCGCCCGACAACCCCAGTGGAATGGCGGCGAAAACGGCCAAGGCTGGCCAGAAACCGCCGAGCGCCAAGAACAAGATGAGGAAGATCGCCAGGAAGCACAGCGGAACCACGATCGAAAGTCGCGCCGTCGCGGCCTTGAGATTTTCATACTGTCCGCCCCAGACCATCCACGAGCCCGGCGGAAGCGGAACGGCCGCCACCTTGTCGCGTGCTTCGGTCACGAAGGAACCGACATCGCGGCCGCGGACATTGGCCTGGATGACGACGCGCCGCTTTCCGTCCTCGCGGCTGATCTGATTGAGGCCGTCGGTGAAGCGGAACTCCACGAGTTGGCGCATCGGAACCGACTGGCGCGCTTGACCTTCGCCGCCGGACAACATGACCGGCATTGCTCCCAGGGCTTCGATGTCGTTCCGCTCGGCCATGGGCACGCGCACAACGATGTCGAAGCGGCGATCCCCTTCGAAGACATTGCCCGCCTCGCGGCCGCCGAGCGCGCTGGCCAGCGTATCGGCAACGTCCTCGACGGTCAGGCCATAGCCCGCGATCGCGGCCCGGTCGAACCGGACATCGAGCGTGGGCGCGCCGGAAGTCTGTTCTACCCGCACCCCTGACGCGCCAGGGATGGATCCAAGCGTGGCGCCGATTTTAGCCGCTGCGGCGCTCATCTTTTCCAGATCGTCGCCGTAAAGCTTAATGGCGACGTCGCCGCGCACCCCAGCGACCAGTTCGTTGAACCGCATCTGGATCGGCTGGGTGACCTCGTAGTTGTTCCCGAGCAACGGCTCGGCCTTACCGAGGATGCGCTCGACCGCTTCGGATTTCGAATGCACCCCCTTGGGCCAGTCCTTCTGCGGCTTCAGGATGACGAAGCCGTCGGACTGATTGGGCGGCATCGGATCGGCGGCCATCTCCGCCGTGCCGGTCTTGGAAAACATCATCTCCACCTCCGGCAGGGTCGTGACGGCGCGTTCGACGTGCAACTGCATGTCGCGAGACTGCTCCATCGCCGTGGAGGGAATCCGCAAGGAACCGAGAAGCACGTTCTTTTCGTCGAGGGTCGGAATGAATTCCTGGCCGATCGTCGTGAAGATCCCCGCCGCCACCACAAAGACCGCCAAGCCGCCGCCGATGAACGGCCAGGGCCGCAGAAGCGCGCGACGCAGGATAGGCTCATAGCGAACCTTCACCGCCTGAACCGCTTTGACCTCCTTTTCAGCCACCTTGCCGCGCATGAGGATGGCGACCATCGCGGGGACGAAGGTCAGCGACAGGATGAAGGCCGCCGCCAGCGCCAGCATGATGGTGACCGCCATCGGATAGAAGGTCTTCCCTTCGACCCCCGTGAACGTCAGCAAGGGCGCGAACACCAAGAAGATGATCGCCTGACCGTAGACGGTCGGCCGGATCATCTCTTGCGTGGCGTGGAGCACAGTCTCCAGCCGTTCTGGCAAACTGAGCAGGCGGCCCTGGTGCTCCTGTTTGTGGGCAAGCCTCAGAAGACAATTCTCGATGATGATCACCGCGCCGTCGACGATCAGGCCAAAGTCGAGCGCTCCCAGGCTCATCAGATTCCCGGGCACCTTCAGCCCGTTCATGCCGATGGCCATCATCAGGAAGGAGAAGGGGATGACCAGCACCGCAATCAGCGCCGCCCGGCCGTTGCCCAGCAACAGGAAGAGCGTTGCCGCAACGAGCAGCGCCCCTTCCGTCAGATTGCGCTCGACCGTGCCGATGGTGGCGTTCACCAGCGCGGACCGATCGAGAAGCGTGTGTACGACCACCCCGGGGGGAAGGGAGGCCTTAACCTGCTCCAGCTTCTCGCCTGTGGCCTTGGCCACTGTGCGGCTGTTTTCGCCGATCAGCATGAGCGACGTGCCGACCACGACCTCCTGGCCGTTCTTACTGGCCGCGCCGGTCCGCAGTTCGCCGCCGATCCGCACCGCCGCCACATCCTTGACGTGAACGGGGACGCCGCCCCGGGTGGCGATCACGGCCTCTGCGATTTCGTCGAGCCGCCGCACCCGCGCATCGGCGCGCACTAGGTAGGCTTCGCCCGCGCGCTGGATGAAGTTAGCGCCGACAGACAAATTGGCGGCTTCGAGCGCTTTCCCAAGATCGGCGTAAGAGACGCCATAAGCGGCCAGTTTCGCGGGGTCGGGTTCGACGAGGTACTGTTTCTCATAGCCGCCGATGGAATCCACGCCGGCCACGCCTTTGACCGTGCGCAACTGCGGCCGAATTATCCAATCCTGGACGGTTCGTAGGTAGGCCGCCTGGGAGACCGCGTCAGCGAGCCGCTCGCCTTCCGGCGTGAGATAGGCGCCATCGGTTTGCCATCCGGGTGCGCCATCGCGTATCCGGGCGTTCGGGCCGGGACGGGCGAATTCGACCGAGTACATGAAGATCTCGCCCAGCCCGGTAGAGACCGGCCCGACCTGTGGCTGCACCCCTGCCGGGAGCGAGGCGCCGGCCTGAGCCAGCCGCTCGGCGACTTGCTGGCGGGCGAAATAGAGGTCGGTGCGGTCGGTGAACACCGCCGTTACCTGCGAGAACCCATTACGCGAAAGGGACCGGGTCGTCTCGAGGCCTGGGATGCCGGCGAGCGCGGTTTCGATCGGGAATGTGACCCGTTTCTCGATCTCGACGGGCGAGAGCGAAGACTCGACCGTGTTGATCTGGACCTGCTTGTTCGTAACGTCCGGAACAGCGTCGACGGGAAGCTTCGTGAGTTGCCACAAGCCGAGAGCGGCGATGATCAGGGTAAGGGCGACGACATACCAGCGTCCCCTTACCGCGAGGGAAATGAGGCGAGCGATCATGCTTCTGTTCCTCTAATCTTCTTCCGCCTCGCCCTTGGCGAGTTCGGCTTTCAGGAGGAAGGCGTTTTTGACCACGATGCTTTCGCCAGCTCGGAGGCCCGAGGCGACCTCGACGCGCCCGGCGGCGCGAGCACCAACGAGGACCGGTCGGGCCACGAAACCTTTTTGCGTTCGGACAAACACCACGTCCTGTCCCTCCCAAGTCTGGACAGCCTCCTCGGGCACCACGATGCCTTGGGTGAGCGACTGACGCGCGGTGATCCGCGCCCGCACCGCCTGACCTGGCTGGAGCAACCCTTGCCCTCCGGTCAGGGTGAGCACGACGGTGGCGGCCCGGGTGGTCTCGTCGACGCCGGGCGTGACGGAGCGCACGATCGCGCTGGCGGTGGCGCCGTCATTCAGCTCAAGCACGGCAGAATCGCCTGGACGAATGCGGCGAGCGTCAGCGGCGGTCACGGAGGCTTCAACCTGCAGCTGGCTCGCATCCGCCACCCGGAAGAGTTCGGTCTCCGGCTGTACGAATGCGCCGACGCTTGCCGGCGCTGAGGTGACGCGACCCGTGATCGGACTTGTCACCATGACGTATCGGCCATCCCGAGACACATCGGCCGCGCGCACAGCAGCAGCGGCGCTCAGCGCCTCGGCTCGGGCTGAAGCATCCTCCGCTTGCGCGGCTTCGAGGTCCTGGCGCGCACTGACACGCTGTTCATAGAGATGGCGCTCTCTCGCGAGCGCCTTGGCCGCCAAGTCGGCCTTGGCGGCGGCCACACTCCGTGCGGCCGCGATCTGAGCAGCCTCGCGACTTTCCACCAACGCCAATACTTCGCCGGCGCGCACCGGTTCGCCCAAACGCTTGTTGATCCGACTGACCGAACCGGCTGCGCGAGCGGTAAGCACGGCCTGGGCCCCCGGTGCGGCTTCCACGGTCGCCTGCGCCACAATCTCGGCGGCTAGGCCGGTGGCGGACACCGTCTGGACTGAAAGCCCGCTCGCGGCGATGCGGCCCGCCTCCATTTCGACCGCGTCGGGCGCGCCGACCGGCTTCTTCTCTTCACCGGCTTCGGCAGCCACTTTCGCCGGCGGGTTGCTCGTGAGCTTTGCGAGGCCGAAGCCGCCAGCGGCGGCCAGGATCGCGGCCACGGCGATCCCGCCGTAAAGGGCGTTTCGGCTGACCGCGCCCGCCGCGGAGACCTGCTTGTGGTCGTGCTTCATGGTTGATCTCCAAAGGGGGGGACGCCAGCTAGACGGGCGAGCGCGGCCTGCGCGCTCAGCCGCTCGGTAGCGGCGTCGATCATCTGAGTGCGGGCATCGGTCAGCGCGCGACGGGCGTTTAGCAGTTCTACCAAGGCCAGTTTGCCGCCTTCATAGCCGATGCGCGTGAGGCGGTAGGCTTCCTCGGCGGTTTGCTCGCCTTCCCGAGCCGCAACCAGGCGCGTTTCTGCGGCGCTCACGCGAGCAACGCCCGATCGCGCCGCGGCTTCGGCATCGAGCCGAGCCGAATTGAGGCGGGCCTCTGCGGCATTCAGCTCAGCTCGCGCCGCGCTGATGTTACCGCCATTGCGGCTGAAGATTGGAAACGGCATCGCGACGCCGGCCACCATGGCGGTGGAATTGTCTTCCTGCATTTTGCGGACCCCGAACGAGACGGTCACGTCTGGCACCGCCTGGCTCCGCTCCACCCGTACGCGCCGCGCCGCCGCATCGCGCTCGGCTTCTGCTGCCAGATAGGCAGGGCTCGAAAGGGGGTTCGGATCTGGAATTCGGAGGGTCTTGGTGGCTTCGTCGAGCAGGCTGACCGGGATCGAGGTGTAGGACACCGGCGCGCCCACCATGGCGGTGAGATTGGCGAAAGCCGTAGCGCGCGCGGCCCTGGCCTGGTCAACCGCAGCGCGCGCTGCCTGCACCGCCGCTTGGGCTTGCACCCGCCGCAGATCCGCCTCACGCCCGGATTGGACTAGGACGGTTGCTATACGGGCGTCTTCCTGCGCGAGTTCAAGGCCTTCGCTTGCCAATTGCAGCCGGCGATCGGCGCCGTCTGCCTCTGCGTAGGCGGCGGCGAGATCGAACGTATATTCCGATTGGGCGCTCGCCGCGCGCCGACGCGCGGCTTCGACGTCGGCGCGTCCGGCAGCGATACGCGCCGATCGTTTGCCGCCGAGTTCGATCGTTTGCTCGATCGAAGCCGTAGTCTCGGCCATGTTCACCCCATTGCTGGTGGCGAAGTTCTCGACTTCGACGCCCAGTGTCGGGTTGGGCATAGCGCCAGCTTGGCGTGCAAGCCCTTCGGCGCGCGCGATTTCGGCCCGCGCTTCGGCTAAACGGGGGGCCGTCGCCTGGGCCTGACGCAGCAGCTCCCTGAACGGCGGCGCGGGGTCAGCGAGCGCGGCGCCGGCTAGCAGTGACTGCAACGAAAGGCCAAGCAGCAGCTTAAGGCGCAGCTTTTGAGGAACAGATAGGGACATAGACCTTCTCACGATTTGACGAGGCGGCGCGCCACAGGCGCGTAGCGGCTCAAGCGCGAGGCGGTCGATTCAATTCAAATTCGGGATTCGACACAGGCAATGCCGTGTTCGCCAACGCGTGGCGTTCGGTCGGTCGGTCGCTGGCGGGCGCATGATCTGCCGCCATAGGCGGAGGAAAGGCCACACTATGTTGGCAATGGCCGTAAAGGCAAAACCCGACCAGAGCCGGAGAGGGTCTACCCCGCTCTGCGTTGGTCGCCATCGCGACTTGCTGAAAGGTGGCCGCTGACGAGGTGGTCGGCGCAGGTTTGCTTTCGGGGCAGAAGGCAACATCGAGACTTGGTGCAAGAGCGAACAAGGCGACAGCGCAAGCGATCGCCAGCTGCGCAATGCCCTTTCCCCAAGCCCTCAGCCTGTCCATGGCCACCCCAGATACTCCAACGCCACGAACGGGCGCACGCTGTTGGGCGCGCTTTCATAAGACACCGCGCCTTGACTCGTCGGCATCTTGCTTCCTCTAGTGGCTAGAGGATCAAGCGTTTTCTTTACTCGGCTGAGCCCGGCGGAAATCAGCTATCGAAATGCAGCGCAAGAGCCCGAAACCATCGTTCGATGGGGCGGCGTCGCCCGAAAGATTTCGTTCGCCGCTGTGGAACCAGGGCCTATTCGTATGAACAAGGAGCCCTCTAGATGACCCTCTCCATCGGCCTGTTGGCCAAGGCCGCCGACGTCAAGGTCCCGACCATCCGCTTTTACGAGGAGATTGGCTTGCTCCCCGAGCCGAGGCGCGCGGCCAACGACCGTCGGGTTTATGACGCCGACGCCGTCCGACGTTTGGCGTTCATTCGCCACGCGCGGCAGCTCGGCTTCTCAGTCGAGGCGATCCGCAACCTGCTGGATCTGGCAGACAACCCTGAACGCCCGTGCGGCGAGGCTAACGCCCTGGCCTCCCGGCAACTTCAAGATGTCGAGACTAAGATCGCCCAGTTGGAAACGCTGCGCAGCGAACTGCGGCGCATGGTGACCGCGACCTGTGACGGCCGGGCTGCCGACTGCCGGGTGATTGAGGCTTTGGCCGGATAGATGGCCGACCTTCCTGCGCTCGGCGGTATCGGCTTTGGCTGACCAGCAGGCGCTGCTACGCCTGCGACAAAAAATATCTGAATCGGCACAAGCCCTTACGTTTTCGCATGAATCGTAGAGCTTGGGCGTCAAACACGGACGCACCCGGCGTTGACTCATAAATCGGGATGAGAACAAAGATAGAACTTCTTAGTTTTGGTTCACATGTCCCTCCCGCGCTCACCCGCCGCGCTCGACGCGCTCAGACGTCAGGTTCGCCTGATCGAGCTGGCCGACAGCGCCAGCGGCCGGGTCCTGCCTTTCGGCGTGGAGGCGATCGATGAGCGGTTGCCCGGTCAAGGTCTGGCAATGGGCGCGCTGCACGAAGTCGCCGGCGGGGCCGAGGGCGCGCTGCATGGCGCCGCCGCAGCAAGCTTCGCGGCCGGGATCCTCGCGCGGGCGGATGGCCCGGTGCTCTGGTGTCTTCGTCAGCGCGATCTCTTCGCGCCGGCCCTGGCGCAGGCGGGTCTGCCCCCCAAGCGCGTCATCTTCGCCGAAGCCGGCGACGAGGCGGCCATCCTGGGGGCGATGGAGGAGGGGCTGAAGTATCGCGGTCTGGCCGGCGTGGTCGGCGAGGTCGCCAAACTGTCGATGACAGCGTCCCGCCGTCTTCAGCTCGCGGCCGAGAAGAGCGGCCAGATGGCGATCGCCATCCGACGATGGCGACGGATCGCCGATGCGGCCGATCTTGGTCAGCCGACGGCGGACACCACCCGGTGGAGAGTGTCGGCTCTCCCCTCCTCCCCCCTGCCAACCGCCGGCGTCGGCCGGGCCCGCTGGCTCCTGGAACTCATGCGTTGCCGCGCTGGCGAAGCTTTCGACATCGAGATTGAAGCCTGTGACGCCAAGGGTCATCTCCGTCTTCCTACCGCAGTGGCCGACCGATCGGTTGCGTCGCAGCCTGGGCAAGAGCGCGCCGCCGCCTGACGTCCCCGTCGTCATGGTCGGGCGGGTGGGGCGTCGCCGCGCCGTGGCCAGTCTGAACACCGCGGCGGTGGAAGCCGGCGTTCGACTTGGCCAGGCCGTCGCTCACGCGAGCGCCATGGTCCCGGGCCTGGTGCTGCAAGACCTGGACGCGGACGGCGACGCGGCCGCGCTCCATCGCCTGGCGCTCTGGGCCCAGCGTCTCTACTCGCCCATCGCCGCTCCCGACGCCCTGGACGGCCTGGTCATCGATGCGACCGGCGCTGCGCACCTGCGCGGCGGCGAGGAGAAGATGCTGATCGACATCCGCAGCCGGCTGGAGAAGGTGGGTCTGCAGTCTCAGGTCGCGATCGCCGACACCTGGGGCGCGGCCCACGCCCTGGCCCGCTACAGCCGGCGAGCCATCTACGTTGCCGATCCTGGCGTGATCGGAAGGGTCATCTCAGATCTGCCCGTGGTGGCGCTGCGTCTTCCGGTCGCCACGGTCGAGGCGCTCGGTCGCTTGGGCTTCGATACCGTCGGCGAGCTGGAAGCCACGCCTAAGGGGCCTTTGACCCATCGGATCGGTTACGCCCCGGTGCGGCGCCTGGACCAGGCGTTCGGCCGCCACGCCGAGCCCATCGAGCCGGTCATGGCGTCCGAGACGCTGACAGCCCGCCGGGCTTTTGCCGAGCCGATCGGGGCGCCCGAAACCATGGCGCGATACGTCACCCAGCTGGTCGCTGAACTCTGCGCGGCGCTGGAAGCTGTCAGCCTCGGCGCCCGGCGCCTGGACGCCTATTTCGTGCGGGTCGACAATCGTACCGAGACGGCCAGGATCGCCATGGCCTCTCCGACCCGGGACGCCAAGCGTCTGGCCCGGCTGCTCTGCGAAAAGCTCGAAAACGTCGATCCCGGCTTTGGCGTGGAGAAGATCATCCTCGCCGCGCCTGGAGCGGAATCGCTGGTCTTCAAGCAGACCGAGAGCCTGGGCGACAACAACGCCCCCACCGACCTGTCGGCCCTGGTCGACACCCTGACCAATCGCTTGGGCGCTGGCCAAGTCTATCGCCTGGCCTCGGCCGAAAGCGATCTGCCCGAGCGCTCGGTGCGCGCCGCGTCCGCGCTCGACGCGGTGGAGGAGTTTTGCTGGCCGCTGGATTGGCCCCGACCTTCGCGACTCTTTGCCCGGCCAGAACCGGTCGAGACGGTGGCCCTGTTGCCCGACGCGCCGCCGGCCGCCTTCACCTGGCGCGGGGTTCGCCGGCGCGTGCGCTGCGCCGATGGGCCCGAGCGGGTGTTTGGCGAATGGTGGAAGGCTGACGCCGAACTGGCGCGCTCGCGCGACTACTACCAGGTCGAGGACGATGCCGGAGAGCGCTTTTGGCTCTACCGCGACGGCGATGGCGAAGATCCTGCGACCGGCACGCAGCGCTGGTTCATCGCGGGGATCTTCGCGTGAGCGCCCCATACGTCGAGCTGCAGTGCGCCTCGCACTTCTCGTTGCTGCGCGGCGCGTCCTCGCCGGGCGAGCTTTTCGACCAGGCCGCCGCCCTGGGCTACGAGGCGCTGGCGATCTGCGATCGCAACAGCCTGGCCGGCGTCGTGCGCGCGCATATCGCGGCCAAGGCCACGGGGGTTCGGCTAATCGTCGGATGCGAGCTCGCGCTGCGCGACGGCATGACCCTGCTGGTGCTGCCCACCGACCGCCCCGCCTATTCCCGGCTCTGCAGGATGCTGTCGCTGGGCAAGCACCGGGCCGGCAAGGGCGAGTGCGACCTGGACCTGGACGACGTTGCCGCCCACGCCGAGGGCTTGGTCGCCATCCTGATCCCCGACAAAGCCGACGATCTTTGCGCCCTGCAGCTGAAGAAGGTGGCCGCGATTTTCGGGGCCGACGCTCACCTGGCTCTTACCTTGCGCCGGCGCCCCGGCGCCCCGGCGACGCCTTGCGGCTTTATCGCCTCGACCAGATGGCCCGGGCCGCCGGCGTCACCCCGGTGGTCACCAACCGGGTGCTCTTCCATGAGCCTTCGCGCCGGATGCTGCAGGACGTCGTTACCTGCATCCGCGAGGGCACGACGATCGACGATGTCGGTTTCAAGCGTGATCGCCACGCCGACCGCTATCTGCAGACGCCGGCCGAGATCGAGCGCCTGTTCGCCAAGCACCTTGACGCGGTGGCGATGAGCGTGGCGATCGCCGATCGTTGCCGGTTCAATCTCGATGAGCTGAGCTACCAGTATCCCAGCGAGGTCAACGAGGGGCGATCGCCCCAGGAGACCCTGGAGCGGCAGACCTGGGAGGGCGCGGCCGAGCGCTACCCCGACGGCGTGCCGGCCGAGGTCCGCGCGACCCTGAACCATGAGCTGAAGCTGATCGGGATCATGGGCTATGCGCCCTACTTTCTGACGGTCAATTCCATCGTGCGCTTCGCACGCTCCCAGGATATCCTTTGCCAGGGCCGCGGCTCGGCCGCCAATTCGGCGGTCTGCTACGTGCTGGGCATCACCTCGATCGATCCCGAGCGCAACGACCTCTTGTTCGAGCGCTTCGTCAGCCAGGAGCGCAACGAGCCGCCCGACATCGATGTCGATTTCGAGCACCAGCGTCGCGAGACGGTGATGCAGTGGATCTTCAACACCTACGGGCGACATCGCTGCGCGCTGGTCGCCGTCGTTCAGCGCTTTCGCCCGCGCGGCGCGGTGCGCGACGTGGGCAAGGTCCTGGGCTTGCCCGAGGACATGACCAAGGCCCTGTCGAGCCAAGTGTGGAGTTTCTCGCGCGAGGAGATCGAGGAAAAGCACGCCGTCGACCTTGGCATGGACCTGTCGGACCGGCGGCTGCGGCTGACCTTAGAGCTGGCCCAGCAGCTGCTCAACACCCCGCGCCACTTCAGCCAGCATCCCGGCGGATTCGTCCTGACCGAAGACCGCCTGGACGAGCTGGTGCCGATCGAGCCGGCGGCCATGGAAAGCCGCCAGATCATCGAGTGGGACAAGGACGACATCGACGAGCTTGTCCCCCGTCAGCGCCACTGGCACAGATTTGAGGTTGTGAGTTGAGGAGGATCTGGGCTTCGTCGCAGTGACGAAGGAACGAAGATGAAGCCCAGATCCTCCAACGTGAAATTGCCGGCGAAGGCCCCTGCGGAGCAGGTGGTGAAGGACATTCGACGGCAGACGCGGCGCCACTTCTCGGCTGAGGACAAGATCCGCATCGTGCTCGAGGGCCTGCGCGGTGAGGACAGCATCGCCGAGCTGTGCCGCAAGGAAGGGATCGCCCAAAGCCTGTACTACACCTGGTCGAAGGAGTTCATGGAGGCGGGCAAGCGCCGCCTGGCCGGGGACACCGCCCGGGCCGCGACCACGGGCGAAGTGCAGGACCTGCGCCGTGAAGCTCGCGCCCTGAAGGAATGCGTGGCGGACCTGACGCTGGAAAACCGTCTGCTCAAAAAAAGCATGATCGCGGATGGGGGCGACGACGCATGAGGTATCCCGCATCCGAGAAGCTGGAGATCATCAGGATCGTGGAGCAGTCGCACCTGCCGGCCAAGCGCACGCTGGACCAGCTGGGCATCCCCCGCCGGACCTTCTACCGCTGGTACGACCGCTACCTCGACGGCGGGCCCGAAGCCTTGGAGGATCGGTCCTCGGCGCCGAGCAGGGTGTGGAACCGCATCGGCGACGACATCCAGGGCCAGATCGTCGAGATGGCGCTGGAGCACAGCGAGCTGTCCCCGCGTGAACTGGCGGTGCGATTTACCGATGAACGTCAGTACTTTGTCTCCGAGGCCACGGTCTACCGGCTGCTCAAGGCCCACGACCTGATCACCAGCCCGGCCTTCGTCGTGATCAAGGCCGCCGAGGCCTTCCACACCAAGACCACGCGGCCGAACCAGATGTGGCAGACCGATTTTACCTACTTCAAGATCATCGGGTGGGGCTGGATGTATCTGTCGACCGTGCTCGACGACTTCTCGCGCTACATCATCGCTTGGAAGCTGTGCGCCAACATGCGCGCGCAGGACGTCACCGACACGCTGGACCTGGCCCTGGCGGCTTCCGGCTGCGACAGCGCCACGGTGCTGCACAAGCCCCGCCTGCTCAGCGACAACGGCCCCAGCTATATCGCCGATGAGCTGGCTCAATACATCGAGGCCAACAAGATGAGCCATGTCCGAGGCGCCCCGATGCATCCCCAGACCCAGGGCAAGATCGAGCGCTGGCATCAGACCTTGAAGAACCGCATCCTGCTGGAGAACTACTTCCTGCCCAGCGATCTGGAGGCCCAGATCGCGGCCTTCGTCGAGCACTACAACCACCAGCGCTACCACGAGAGCCTGGCCAACGTGACCCCGGCCGACGCCTACTTCGGAAGGGCCGCCGCCATCATCAAACACCGCGAAAGGGTCAAGCGACAGACCCTCGAATATCGGCGCTTGCTGCACCGCAAGCTCGCCGCCTAACATCAACCCCCAGACGAGGCCCGCTCTCCGCTAATTTACGCCCCCATCTGAGCCAAATGTCCTGACGACGGACATGCAGCAAGGCCTGACCCGTCACTTCGAGCCGGTCGCGCCAGGCCAAGCGGTCAATCCATCGGGCTGGGATGGCGCTCGCCCCCCAGATAGCGCCGGCGAGCTGGCCCGTTACAGCGCCAACGGTATCCGCGTCGTCGCCGAGATTGACGGCCAGAACCAACGCTTCTTCGAAGCTTGAGGCCTGGTCGACCGCCCACAGAGCCGCCTCCAGCGTATGAAGGACGTAGCCGCTCGACGAGATGGCGGCGCGAGGCTTTACGCGCCAAACGCCCGCTAGGATCTCGGCGACCTGGCCCCTCGCCTCGCTCGAGGCGTCGTCGAGGAGCTCCGCCTTCGGCTTGCCCGCTAAGGCATCGACCAGCAGATGGGCGAAGGCCTCGCAGGCATCGAGACAGTCATCGGCCGCGTGGGTCGTTTGAGATTGCAGACGTGCGGCGCGGCCCGCCGCCGATCGGTCGCCACTATAGAATAGGGCGACCGGCGCGAGCCGCATGAGCGAGCCATTGCCCGCTGCGTGGGCGGAAGTGTCACCGGCCAGTGGATCGTCTGTGCGCTCAAACCGCTCCAGCGCCGCGCGTGTCGTATTGCCGATGTCGAAGCAGGAGCCGGTGACGCTGTACTCGCCCTCGCGCCACCAGCTGATGAAGCGGGTGATCAGGTCGCGCGGATCGGGCTCGCCGGTCGCCAAGAGAGTGTCAGCAAGGCACAGGGCCATGCTGGTGTCGTCGGTCCAAACCCCTGGCGCGAGCCGAAAGGGGCCGCCGCCGGTCATTTCGGTGTGGTGGGGCTCACTGTCGCGCCGACTGAATTCCAAGGTCGTGCCCAAGGCGTCGCCGACGGCCAGGCCTAGCCAGGCGCCGCGCGCGCGGTCGGCGAAGGATTCAGAAGGCGGTAGGATTTGGCTCATGCAGTTCTCCGTATGGTTTCAATCACCCGGAGAATAGCAAGGCCACCCGACAAATCCGGTCGGGCGAGCAGAACCGACGTTCAGGGGGCTGCGCATTCGAATCAACAGCCCACAGAACTCGGGCGATTGCCCCAAAGTCGCCCCTTATCCGGCTGAAACAGACGGGCAACACGGGGGAAATGCGCGCGTTTGCCTGCTCGATTCAGGGCGATGAAGCGTGGCCGGAAGCTCGCCTCTAACGGTTGTAGCTTTGCTAGAGAAAAAGCCCTAATCGCACTTTTTTAGTCAATATCGCCCTTGACCTCGCGTATTCCGCGACTCACGGTTGTGACGCCCGGTGAACGCGGGCGGACGCAACGAGGGTCAGCTGCGATGAAATACGCCGGTTCCAGCCAAGCTCGGGGGCGCGCTTCGACCGCCCTGGCCATCCTCACGGGCGCAGCCATCCTCCTCGCGGTGACCCCGGCTTGGGCTGCTGGCGCGGGCACGGCCATGCCGTGGGAAGGCCCGCTCGACACCATCATGCAGTCCCTGTCGGGACCCGTCGCCAAGGCCGTCGGCATCATCGCCATCGTGCTCACCGGCCTAGGCTTTGCCTTCGCTGAGGGTGGCTCGGCCCTGCGCAAAGGGATCGGCATTGTCTTCGGTCTGGCGATCGCCTTTACGGCCACGACCTTCATCTCGACCTTCTTCAACATGACGGCTGGGGCGGCGTTCTGATGGCCCGGTCCGACGTCGAGGGCTTCGAGATCGCCTTCCACAGCTCGCTGTCGGAGCCGGTGACCATCGCTGGCGTGCCGCGCATGATCGCCGTGCTCAACGGCACCCTGACCGCCGTCCTGGCCTTGGGCCTGCAGGTCCCGCTGATCGGGATTCCGCTCGGCCTGGCCATTCACGGCGCCTGCTACTGGCTGAACAAGCGCGATCCCTACTTCTTCGACGCCCTGGGCCGCCACATTCGCCAGAAGCCGTACTTGGACGCCTGACGTGCGCGCCCGGCCTCACCCCTCCCCATCCTTGGTCTCCTAGAGGTTCGCCGTGCTGTACCTGCGTGAGTACCGGCCCAAGGCTGATCGCCTGTTCGACCACCTTCCCTGGGTGGCCCTGATTGGGCCCGGGCTTGTGCTCAACAAGGATGGCAGCTTTCAGAAGACCCTGGCCTTCCGCGGCCCCGACCTCGCCAGCGCGACGGACGCCGGTCTGGTCGCGACCCGCGCTCAGCTCAACAACGCCTTGCGACGCCTTGGCTCTCGCTGGTGCCTGCACATCGAGGCGGTCCGCGCGCCGTCGCAGACCTATCCCGCCAGCCAGTTTCCTGACCCCGTCTCAGACCTGGTCGATGAAGAACGCCGCGACGGCTTCGAGGCGCAGGAGCGCCATTTCGAGAGCCGCTACTTCCTGACCTTCACCTACCTGCCGCCGGAAGAGGCGATCTCGACCGCCGAGAGCCTCTTGCTCGAAAACGCCCCGTCGGGCCGGGGCGCCGAGGGGATGTATCGGGCGGCGCTGAGCGACTTCCGGAGCACCGTCCATCAGATCGCCGACATCCTGACGGCTATCATGCCCGAGGTCGCAGAGCTGAGCGATGACGAGACCCTGACCTATCTGCACAGCTGCATCTCGACGAAGCGCCATCCGGTCGCCACGCCCGATACCCCGGCCTATCTCGACGCCTTCCTCACCGACGATGATTTCCAGGGCGGCCTGCTGCCCCGCCTGGGCGGCCAGTACCTGCGCACCCTCTCGGTCCGGGCCTATCCGACCACGTCGTGCCCCGGCCTGCTCGATCGGCTCAATGAGCTCGGCATCAGCTATCGCTGGGTCTGCCGGTATCTGCCGCTAGACAAGGAAGACGCCCGCAAGGCCGTGACCACGGTTCGCAAGCGCTGGTTCGCCAAGCGCAAGGGCGTGATGGCGCTCTTGAAGGAGGCGATCACCCGCGAGCCGTCACTGCTGGAGGACCCCGACGCCGCGGCGAAGTCCGTCGACGCCGACGCGGCCCTGGCGATCCTCGGCGGAGACTACGCCTCGATCGGCTACTTCACCCCGACCGTCACCCTGATGGACGCCGATCCTGACCGGCTGGCCAACCGCGTCCGAGAGGTTGAGGGCGCCATCAACCGGGCCGGCTTCGTCTGTAAGGTCGAGGACGTCAACGCCGTCGAGGCCTGGATTGGCAGCCTACCGGGCCAAGCCTATGCCGATCTTCGCCGGCCCTTGGTGTCGTCGCTGAACCTTTGCGACATGATGCCCTTGTCGGCGATCTGGCCTGGCCCGACGCACAACGCCCACCTGTCGGCCGAATGTCAGAAGCGCGGCTATCCCGGCGTCCAGCCGGCCCTTTTGGTCACGCGCACGGCCGGCACCACGCCGTTCCGCTTCGACCTGCATCAGGGCGATGTCGGTCACACAATGATCGTCGGGCCGACCGGCTCGGGCAAATCGGTCCTGCTCAACACCTTGGCCATGCAGTGGCTGCGGTATCCGGACGCTCAGGTCTTCTATTTCGACAAAGGCGCTAGTTCCCGCGCATCGACGCTGCTCGTCGGCGGCCAGTTCTACGTTCTGGGCGGCGACCAGAGCGAGCTGGCCTTCCAGCCGCTGGCGCAGATCGACGCGCCCGATGACCGGGCCTGGGCGCAGGAATGGGTGCAGGACATCGTCGCCGCCGAGGGTGTGCCGATCACTCCGCCGGTGAAGGACGAGATCTGGAGCGGGTTGCGCAATCTCGCCGAGGGGCCTCCTGACCAGCGCACCCTCACCCTGCTCGCCGCAACCATCCAGGACCAAACCGTCAAGGCAGCGCTCACCCCCTACACGCTGAGCGGACCTTACGGCCATCTGCTCGACGCCAACCAGAACGCCTTGAAGCCTGCCGCCTGGCAGACCTTCGAGATGGCCGAGCTGATGGCCAGCAAGTCGGCTTTGGCCCCGGTGCTCACCTACATCTTCCGCAGTTTGGAACGTCGCTTCGACGGCCGGCCGACCCTTCTCGTGCTCGACGAGGCGTGGCTCTTCCTCGACCAGGGCGCCTTCGCGGCCAAGATCCGCGAGTGGCTGAAGACGCTGCGCAAGTTCAACGTCGCCGTGGTGTTCGCCACACAGAGCCTGGCGGACGTGGCCCGGTCATCCATCGCGCCAGCCCTGATCGAGAGCTGCCCGACCCGCATCTTCCTGCCCAATCCGGACGCCCAGACGCCGCAGATCACGGCGCTCTATCAGGACTTCGGCTTGAACCCGCAGCAGGTTCGGATCATCGCCAACGCCACGCCCAAGCGCGAATACTACTATCAATCCACGTCCGGGAACCGGCTGTTTGAGCTCGGCCTGGGCGGCGTTTCACTGGCGGCCGTGGGCTCGTCCTCGCCGGGGGATCAGCAGCTCATCAGCCAGCTTCTCGCTGACCAAGACCGCAGCGAGTTCGCCGAGCGCTTCTTCGCGGCCAAGGGCCAGGCCGATGTCGCCCGCTACCTCGGTGGCCAGCGTCGCGCCGCCTATCCGAGGGTGGCGTGATGGGCGCGCATGACCTTACCTTTGCGCCCGCTCGGCCGCCTATGAGCCCCCAAGCCTTCGCGCGCCTGGCGTGGCTCAACCGTCATCTCCCGGGCGCGTGGACCGCGTCGCGCCGGCGTCGGCGGATCCTGTTTCTGATCCTTGCGGCGCCCGGCTTCCTCGCGGTCTTCGGCACCACCTACCACCACAACTTCTTCGTCATGCTGGCCGGCTTTGTCCTGTTCGGCGCGGCCGTCGCCTTTCGGGCGGTCTCTGAGCCGCTGTTCGTCCAGGCGACCGGCGACGACCTTTTCCCGGTCCCTCATCCCTCGCACCAGAAGGACACTCCAGATGCGTAAGCAGCTCATGGCCGCGGCGGCGATCGTCGCGGTGTCGCTGGGATTGGGGCCTCTGCCGCCGCAGTCCGCCGCCGCCCAGCAGATCGTGTTCGATCCGCGCGCCGTGGCGCAAGCGGTCCAGCAGGTGCGCCAGGGCCTGTCTCAGATCCAGCAGCTTCAGGCGCAAGTCACCAACCAGATGGCGATGCTGCAGAAGCTCGGCACGGACGTGACCCAGCCCTTGGCGCAGATCAACGCCCAGGCCAGCCAGCTCATGCAGCAGGCCCAGGCGATCGGCTACAACAGCCAGAATATCGCGGGCCAGTTCCAGCAGCTTTACCCCGCCAGCCTGTCCGGGCAGAGCTTCGCGCAGATCCAGCAGCGCCTCGCGAGTTGGGAGGCGAACAGCCGACTGACGCTGCAGGACTCGATGGCCGTGCAGAACCAGCTGGTCAGGTCGCAGGGAACGACCGCTGGCACCGTCAGCGGCGCGGTGGCCGCCTCGCAGGGCGCCGCCGGGCAGACGGCAGCGATCCAGGCGACCAACCAGTTGCTGGCCGCGCTCAGCAGCCAACTGCAGGGCCTTCAGACGATCTTGATCGCGCAAGCGAGGACGCAGGAGACGATCCTGGCGCAGCAGCAGGCGGGAGCTTTGGCGGCACGAGCCGAAACGGCGCGAGCCACTCAGTGGTCGCCGCAAGGCAGCACTTTGGCCAATGCGTCGAGCTTTTAGCGATGAGCCGTCTGCTGATCTCGAGCGCCGTTTTTGCCATGGCCGTCGTCCTCAACGGATGCGGCAATCCTGCCGACAAATCCTCGACGGATGGACCGCCCGCGGCCCCGTCGCCGGCTGCACGCAAGTGCCCAGACCCGAACATCCGAGACCCGAAGGATCCCTGCTCACCCTACTACTGGAAGCCCAAGGACAGCGCGCTGAAGAACGCCAAGTCGTTCTGACCAGAGTGCGCGAACATCATCATGGCAACCGCTGGCACCTCCGCCCTCGACGAGTTCATCACTCGTTTCACCACCCAGATTGACTCCGGCTTCGGGGTTATCTCCGGCGACGTTCAGACCATCCTTGGCACGCTGGTGGTCATCAGCATCGTCCTGACCGCAATCATGTGGGCGATCGACGAGACGCAAAATGTGCTCGGCCCGCTGGTTCGGAAAATCTTGCTGGTCGGCTTCTTCGCCTGGCTTGTGGGGAACTGGCACAGCCTATCGGTGACCGTCGTCACCGGGTTCGGGCAGCTTGGTCTGCGCGCCGGTGGCGGTGCGAGCATCGGCGATTTCATGAGCGCCCCGACCCGTTCGGTCGAGTCTGGCTTCAAAATCTTCCTTCAGCTCATCCAGTATATCGGTCAGCTCGCATCGCAGAATGCGGGGTTCGGAGCGCTACAGCATATTGACATGATCCTCGTGGCGGCGGTGGCGGCCATCGGCATTCTGCTCGCCTTCATTGTGCTGGCGATCGAGATCGCCATCACGATCATCGAGTTTCACCTCGTTACACTGATTGCATTTGTGACGGTGCCTTTCGGTGTGCTGACCCAGACCTCGTTCCTCGCGGAAAGAGCCATAGGCTACGTCGTTTCTGTTGGCCTGAAGTTCATGGCGCTCGGCGTCATTCTCGGCATCGGCCTCAATATCTTCAACACCTATACGCTGTCTCCCGAGCCTACGGTGCCCGAAGAGTGTGGCCTCCTACTGGCTGCTGTCTTCCTCATGATGCTGGCCCTGAAGATTCCCTCGATCGCGGGCGCGCTGATATCGGGTGGGCCGCAGCTCAATGCCGGCGGCGCCTTGATGGGGGCGGCCGGTGTCGCCGCTGGCGCGGCCGGGGTCGCTCTGGCGGGTCGGGCGATCGGCGGCGCTGTCGCGGGTGGATGGGCCGCTGGTGGGGAGAAGGTCGCGGCGGCCCGGGCCGCGTCTGGCGGTCTCGGTTCAGGTGGCGCTAGTCCAGGCGGCGGCGGGTCCGGCGGCGGATCTGGCGGTGGCGTCATGGCTGCCGATTTCGCCAGGGCTCCGGTCTCCACGATGGTCGCTGAAGGTCGAGCGGCCGGCAGCCGCCTCTTCTCCTCCCGCAATCCTACTGAAGGCGAGACGCCCCCTCCCCCGCCGCCGGACGCACCAGCGTCTGGATCCTCGGTGGTGTCGCGAGCCGAGGCGCGCCGTGGTGGCGGGCTCGCAGGCGCCGCCCGCGACAGCGCTGCTGCGGCCACGGCCGGTGGCGAAGCCAGTGGTCCGGGGATCGTCGCTACGCCGACCCGCCGCGATGACGAACCTGAAGAGTGACCCCAGTCGAGAGTGCGCCGATGAACCCCTTCAAACGACCCAATGACCGCTACGGCAGCTCCGCCCCCGTCGAGAGCCCATACCTGCGCGCCTCCCGCGAGTGGGACATGCGCATCGGCTCGGCTGTGGTGCAGGCCAAGAACTGGCGGATGGCGGCGTTTGGGGGCCTGGGGCTCGCGGCCCTGGCGCTGGGCGGCTTCATCTACGAGGCAAACAACACCAACATCGCCACCTACGTCGTGCCTATTGACCGCTATGCGCGGCCGGGCCGTATCGAGCTTGCGGGGCGCACTTACGAGCCGACCACGGCCGAGGTCGGCTACTTCCTTGCCGATTGGGTTCGGCGGACGCGCTCGAAGAGCATCGACCCCATCGTCATCCGGGACAACTGGACCGGCGCCTATCACTTCGTGTCCGGGCCAGCGATCGGGCAGCTCAACGCCTTCGCCAAGGCCAACGACCCTTTCGCCAACGCGGGCACCCAGGCGGTCAACGTCGAGATCGTGTCGGTCCTGCCGCGCAGTCCGCACACCTATCAGGTCCAGTGGCGCGAGACGCAGTTCAACGCCGGGACGTCGAGCGCGACGGAGGCCTGGACGGGGCTGTTCACCACCAAAGTCGTGGCGCCGAAGAACGAGGCCGAGCTGAGGGCCAATCCGCTGGGGATCTACATCACCGAGTTTCAATGGAGTCGTGAGCTATGAGCGCCTTGTCCCCCAGACGGCATTCCTTGGGCGCTGCGGCGGGCCTGCTCATTCTGTTGGCCGCGTCTGAGAGCCCATCGGTCGCCCAGACGGCGGCGCCCCGACCGGCGCCCCCTGTCGCGGCCCGGCCGACATCGCCGGCACCTGTCGCCATGGCCCAGGCCGCGACGCCGCCACGGCGCGTCCCAAGACGCCGCGCGGCGCCCCGCACCTATGCGCGGCCGACGGCGCTGACGACCGTGCAGTCCGCCAACAGCAGCGCTCGCGACTACCCCAGCGCCGGGGCCTATGTGAATGCGGCCCTCTACTATGACTTCGAGCCTGGGCGGCTCTACACCGTCCACACCAGCCCGCGCTTCCTGACGGCGATCTCGCTGCGCCCCGGCGAAAAGCTGATCTCCAAGGCGGCGGGCGACACGGTTCGCTGGGTTCTGGGTGAGACCGTCCAAGGCTCGGGCGCGACCCAGCAGGTCATCGTGATGGTCAAGCCGATCCGCGGCGGCCTGCGCACCAACATCATCCTGACGACCGACCAGCGCACCTACCTGCTCGACGCGGTCAGCTATGAAGGCGACACCTACACCAGCGTCATCAGCTGGAACTATCCGCAGGAAGAGGCCCGCGAGCGGCAGGCTGCTCAGGCGGCCGAGACCCAAGGGGTGGCGGCCTCGGGCCTGGCGGTGGACTCACTCCACTTCGGCTACCGCATCAAGGCCAACGGCTTTCGCGCGCCGCGCTGGCAGCCGGTCCGCGTCTTCGATGACGGCCTGAAGACCTACATCCAGTTTCCGCGCGACATGGCCACGACCGAGGCGCCGCCGCTGTTCCTGATCGGGCCCGACAAGCAGGCCCAGCTCGTCAACTACCGCTATCTCGGCGGCTACTATGTCGTGGACCGTCTGATCGACGTCGCCGAACTGAGGCTCGGCGAAGGCAAGCAGACCGTCGTGCGGATCACCCGCACCGGCGAAGGGGGACGGTCGTGACCCATCTTCCGCCCGACCCACCTGTGGGCTCCCAGCCACGCAAGGCGCCGCCGGAGAGCGTCCTGGCCGCGCCGCGCAATCCGGTCACGCGCTGGAACCGCAAGTACTTGATCGCCGGGGCGACGGGCTTGGCCGGAATCGTGGCGCTCGGCTTCTATCTCGGCTTCGGCGGCGCGCACGCGCCACAAGCCCGCCCGGAGGCGATGACGGACGCGGCCGACACCGGCCAGGTCCAGACGCCGGCGATCTCCACCAAATACGCGGCGGGCTACGCCGACCCGGAGTTGCAGGCTCAGGCCCTGCCGGGGACGGCGGCCTTGCCGCCGCCTGAAGGCTCGCCGGGCGCATTGCCTGCCGGGACGCCGCCTCCGCCTGCCCCGCCCGCGCAGGTCGATCCTGCCGTTCAGGCTGCGCGTGAGCAGGCGCTCGCCGCTCGCACTTCGAGCCCCTTCTTTGGCGGACCGCCTTCGGCGGCCGCCGCGGCGCCGTCCGCCGATCTCGCTGCGCTGGCTCGGCCGATCGCGGCGTCCGCCAGCGGC
>VYKS01000043.1_pt1 | contig 86393 bp, 80 predicted proteins | sample 5114511 | NCBI WGS metagenome assembly VYKS01 (sample SAMN12291795, study PRJNA351875) | freshwater metagenome | isolation source: freshwater lake | place: USA: Michigan, Gull Lake | collected 2011-07-05 | reverse complement strand
CCAGCCCCAGCGCGCGGCGACCCGCCCGCCGGCGAGAACGCCCGCCCGCGCGCCGGCTTCGGCGACCACGGGGGCAACACCGCCGGCCCCGACCGGGCCCCAACCCTACCAGCCGGGCACCCCCTCGGACGGGGCCAATCCTCAGGCCCCCAGACAGTCGGTTCAGTAGACCCAGAGACGGGTCCAAACGAAACGGCCGGTCCGTGAGGACCGGCCGTTCTTTGTTCCAGGCTTTGAACTGGCCTCAGCCGATCAGAGCACGCCGATCATGCTGGCGACCAGCGGATGACGAACGATGTCGCGCTCCGCCAGACGGACCACGGCGATCTCTGGAACCGTTTCTAGCCTGGCGGCGATGTCCGCAAGGCCCGAGACGCCAGGCAGAAGGTCGGACTGTTGCGGGTCGCCCGTCACCACCATGGTCGAGTGCCACCCGAGCCGCGTTAGCAGCATCTTCAGCTGCACATAGGTGCAGTTCTGGGCCTCATCGACGACCACGAAGGCGTTGTTCAGCGTGCGGCCGCGCATGTAGCCGATCGGGGCGATCTCGATCAGACCTTCGGCCATCAGGGCACCAACCCGCTTCATCGACAGCCGGTCCGACAGCGCGTCGTACAGGGGCCGCAGATAGGGCGCGAGCTTGTCCTCCATGGCTCCGGGCAGGAAGCCGATGGATTCGCCCGCCTCGACCGCCGGACGGCTGAGCACGATACGGCCGACCTTGCCCGCTTCCAGCGCTTCGACCGCCTTGGCGACGGCGAGGTAGGTCTTGCCGGTCCCTGCCGGCCCGAGCGCCAGTGTCAGATTGTGCGCGTCGACGGCGTTCAGAAGCTCGGCCTGGCCATCGGACTTGGGCTTGAGCGTTTTCAGATAGCCCTGCTCGCGGTCGTCGTTCGACGGATTGGGCGACCAACCCCGGCCGCTGGGCGTCGGAAGTCGCCGCACCTTGGCGTCCTGTGCGCCATAGTCCGGGCCGTCGAAGGCCCCCGATTCACGTGCTTGACGCTTGAGGGCCGCGCGCTTGGTCATGTCCGTCTCCGAGGCATGAAAAAAGGCGACGCCGGAATGGCATCGCCTCGAACGAGGGTGGGGAGGTGGTGGAGGGCGACGGAACGACGTCGGGGGTCGCAGATGTATCCCACATCGGGCGGCGATAGCCGCCCCAAACCCGAACGCGGCACGCACGCTCTCCTGGGCTCTGACCGGACCGGGCTTGATCCGGCTTCGGATCCGGGGCGGAAATGGCCACCTCGAATCGCATCAACACCTTGATGCTAACGTGGTTTACGAAGGCTTAAAGAGCCAAACCGTTCCAGATCAGATGAGGATTTGATGACAGTCTATTCGCTGACGGACAAGAAACCGCAGCTTCCGCCGGAGGGCGAATACTGGATCGCGCCCAACGCCACCGTGGTGGGCGACGTGACGCTGAAGTCGGGGGCCAGCATCTGGTTTGGCGCGATCGTCCGGGGTGACAATGACCCCATCGTCATCGGCGAGAACACCAACATCCAGGACGGCAGCGTGCTGCACTCCGATCCCGGAGAACCCCTGATCATCGGCGCGAATGTGACGGTCGGCCATATGGCCATGCTGCATTCCTGCGAGATCGGCGACGGGACCCTGATCGGCATCGGGGCAGTGGTTCTGGGCCGGGCCGTCATCGGCCGGAACTGCCTGATCGGAGCCAATGCCTTGATCACCGAAGGCAAGGTGATCCCCGACGGCTCACTGGTCATGGGACAGCCGGGGAAGGTGGTTCGGACCCTTGAACCGGGGCAGATCGCGGTGCTGGAAGCCTCGGCCGAGCACTATGTGCAGAACTGGAAGCGTTATGTCGCAGGGTTGCGAGTCGATTCCTGACGTAAAGTTCATTTTACACTGCATGACGGGCCGGTAAGGATCGTCGACTGACCACGCGGGGGGACCGTCTGGTCCTTGTCATCCGCCTCGCCCCATCACCGGAGCTACCATGTTGAAGACCCGCCGACTGCTGCTCGCTGCCGCCTCGGGCCTTGCCCTGATCACCAGCGCCATGCCCGCCCTGTCGCAGGAAGCACCGTCCGATCCCTGGCCGCAGACGACGAGCGACATTCCTGCGGACTCCAATGTCCGCTTTGGCACGCTGCCGAACGGCATGCGCTACGCCATCCTGCGCAACTCCACTCCGCCGGGGCAGGCTTCGCTGCGACTGCGGATCGATGCCGGCTCGCTGATGGAAGACGAGACCCAGCTGGGTCTGGCCCACTTCATGGAGCACATGGCGTTCAACGGGACGACCAACATCCCGGAAAACGAACTGCTGCGCATCCTGGAGCGCCTCGGCCTGGCCTTCGGCGCGGACACCAATGCGGCGACCGGTTTCGACCAGACCTTCTACCAGCTGGAGTTGCCGCGCACGAATGACGAGACCGTCGACACGGCGCTGCGCATCATGCGCGAACAGGTCTCCGAGGCCCTCATGGATCCTCAGGCGATCGACGAGGAGCGTGGCGTCATCGTCGGCGAGGAGCGGACCCGCAATACGCCGCAGCTTCGCAGCGCCAAGGCCCAGCTGGCCCTGCTGGCCCCGGGCCAGCGCGTCGCCAACCGTTTCCCCATCGGCGATCTCAACATCATCCGCACGGCACCTCGTGACCGCTTCGTCGCCTTCTACGAAGCCTACTACCGCCCCAGCCGTGCCATCATGCTGGCGGTTGGTGACTTTGATGTCGACGTCATGGAAGGCAAGATCCGCGGTGCCTTCGAGAGCTGGCAGCCGAGCGCGCCGGACGGCCCGGAGCCGGACCTCGGCACGGTCGCCCCGCGCGAAGCCGAGACCCGCATCCTGGTAGAGCCGGGCGTGCAGTCCTCGGTTCAGATCAACTGGACCCGGTCGCCCGACCGCGATCCCGACACTGTGGCCGAGCGTCAGTCGCGGATCGTCCGCACCCTGGGTCTGGCGGTGCTCAACCGGCGCTTCGGCGAGTTGGCACGGGCCGACAATCCGCCCTTCGTCGGTGCCGGTGCTTCGGCCTCGACCCTGGTCAACAGCCTCGACATCGGAACCGTCTCGGCCAGCTTCAACCCGGGCGGCATCCAGCGCGCCATTGAGGCGATGGAGCAGGAGACCCGCCGTCTGGTCCAGTTCGGGGTGACCCCGGCCGAGCTTCAGCGCGAGATCACCGACAACCGGACCGCGCTGGAGAATGCTGTGGCGGCCGCCGCGACGCGGACCACCCCGGCGCTCGTCAACGGCTTGCTCCAGGCGACCAACGACAATCGGGTCTTCACCCACCCGCAGACCAACCTGGAAATCTTCAACGCGACGGTCGCCAGTTTGACGCCGGACGCCGTGAACGCCGCCGTGCGCGAAGCCTTCCAGGGTCAGGGGCCGCTGGTCCTCGTCATCACGCCGGAAGCCATCGAAGGCGGCGAAGCGGCGGTGACGGCCATTCTGGAAGCGTCCCAGGCGGTGCCGGTGACGGCGCGCGCCGAGGTTGCAGCGGTCGAATGGCCCTATTCGAACTTCGGTCAGGCCGCACAGCCTTCGGAAGTCCGAGAGATCGCCGAAATCGGGACGACCGTCGTCACCTTCCCGAATGGCACGCGCCTGACGGTCAAGCCGACGGACTTCCGCGACGAGCAGATACTGGTCAGCGTTGAGACCGGCCTTGGCGAGCTGGGTCTCTCGACCACCACGCCTGATCCGCAGGCGCTCGCGGGCTTTACCTTCGCCTCAGGCGGATTGGGCCGTCTGACCCTGGATGAACTGAACCGCGTCCTGTCAGGTCGCATCTACTCCGCCGGCTTCGCGCTCGACGGTGACGCTTACCGCCTCAGCGGCGCGACCCGACCGGCGGACCTGGGGCTGCAGATGCAGGTCCTGGCGGCCTACTTGACCGATCCGGGCCTGCGCCCGGCACCGTTCGAGCAGATCAAGGCGCTGTTCCCGCAGATCATCGCCCAGCAATCGGCGACGCCAGCCGGTGCCTTCGCGATCCAGTCCTCCGGGCTTCTGGCCTCCGGCGACGCCCGCCAGACCTTCCCGAGCCCGTCGGACATCGCCGGATGGACCAATGATCAGCTGAAGGCCGGCGTTATCGCGGGCCTGGCTCAGGGGCCGATCGACATTACCGTTGTCGGTGACGTTACGGTTCAGGACGCCATTGCGGCGGTTGGATCAACCTTCGCCGCCCTGCCGGCACGCCCGGCCGCGCCGACGCCGGCCCCGGGAGCCGATGTGCTCCGTTTCCCCGCCGGTGTCTCCGAGCCCGTCCGGTTGACCCACCTCGGGCCGGCCGAACAGGCCATGGCCTACATCGCGTGGCCGACGACCGACGCCATGGGCGACCGCACCGAGTCCCGCCAGCTCGGACTGCTTGCCGCCGTGATGGATCTGCGCGTCACCGAGCGGATCCGCGAGGAACTGGCGATCACCTACTCACCGAACGTCGGATCCTCATCGTCGGACGTCTATGAGGGCTATGGCTCGATCTTCGCCTCGGCCCAGGTGACGCCCGAAAACCGTGCGACCTTCTTCACGGAACTCGACGCCATCGCCGCTGCGCTGCGGGATACCCCGGTCAGTGAGGATGAGCTGAACCGCGCCCGCGCGCCGGAGGTCGAGCGTCTGCGCCGCAGCCAGGCCGGTAACGAGTACTGGCTGGGTCAGCTGTCGGATGTCGATACCGATGCGTCGGCGGTCGCCGAGATCACCGGCCACATCGCCGACCTCGAGTCGGTTACGCCGGCGATCCTCCAGGCCCTGGCCCAGCGCTATCTCGATCCGTCGAAAGCCTGGCGCGCCGGGGTCGTGGCCGCCAGCGTCCAGTAGGAGCCGATCAGGCCGCCTCGTGGGGTCACCTCACGAGGCGGTCAGGGCTCTCGGCAGTTTGAAGGTGACCGTCTCGGGTTCACCGGGATCGTCGGCGACGGAAACATCAAACCGGGTCCTCAGGGCCTCGATCACGCCCTGTACCAAGGGTTCAGGTGCCGAAGCGCCGGCGGTGACGCCCACCGTCGACACCCCGTCAAACCAGGACCAGTCCAGATGACTGGCATCGTCGATCAGTTGTGCGTCCTTCGCACCCGCGCGCAGGGCGACCTCCACCAGGCGGACGGAGTTCGACGAGTTCTTTGATCCGACCACCAGGACGAGGTCGGATCCGTCAGCCAGCTGCTTCACCGCTTCCTGGCGGTTGGTGGTGGCGTAGCAGATATCTTCCTTGTGCGGGTCCGGGAGCTCTGGGAACCGACGCTTCAGCGCCGCGACGATTTCCGCTGTGTCGTCCAGCGACAGGGTCGTCTGGGTGGCGTAGGCCAACGGCTGATTGCCCGGTCGTTCGAACGCCTCGGCGTCCTCCACGGTCTCGACCAGGCTGATCGCGCCTTCGGGCAGCTGGCCCAGGGTGCCCACGACCTCCGGATGGCCGGCATGGCCGATCAGGATGATGTGACGGCCATTGGCATGATGCCGTTCGGCCTCGACGTGGACCTTTGACACAAGCGGGCAGGTGGCGTCCAAGAACAGCAGTTCCCGCGCGCGGGCCGTTGCCGGCACCGACTTGGGTACGCCGTGCGCGGAAAAGACAACCGGACGATCATCGGGGCACTCGTCCAGTTCCTTGACGAAAACGGCACCGAGGCCCTTCAACCGGTCGACGACATGGCGATTGTGGACGATCTCGTGGCGGACATAGACCGGAGCCCCGAATTTCTCGATCGCGCGCTCCACGATCTGGATGGCCCGGTCGACCCCGGCGCAGAAGCCGCGCGGCGTGGCCATGCGCACCGTCAGAGGGCGAAGGGAGAGGGCGGAGGAGGCGGCCTGAACGTCCATGTCCTGAACCTAGTCGCTTCCACGCCACACCGCCACCGCGACGAGGCAGGCTCCCGTTTGCGACGCCTCGCTTTAGCCGCTATCAGGCGGGAAGCCTGACGACGCTCTCGTCAGCGTGTTGATTTCCGGAACCGTTCAGAATGCGTCTTGCGACCGTCGCCCTCGCCGCTGTTGCGGTTCTCGCTTCGGCCGGCACTGCCGCCGCCCAGAGCCCGACCCAGCGTGATCGGGACCGCCAGGAGCGCGGTCAGGACGAAGAGGCCGACCGCGCTCGTCCGCCTCGTTTTGCCCCGCTTCGTGCGCGTCCGAATGCCGGGCCCTGCCCGTTTGTGAAGATCCTCTACGATGCCGCCCGCTACGTTGAGCTGGATGGCGGGCGCACGTCGGCCTCCGCCGTGGGCTTCACGGGTGAGATCGAGGGCGTGACGGCGGGTTGCTCCTACCAGTCCGATGAACCGATCACGGTCCAGACCAACATTCTGTTCAACCTGGGCCGCGGACCCCAGGCGTCGGACGACCGCCGCACCTACCGCTACTGGATCGCCGTGACGGAGCGGAACGAGGCGGTGCTGGCCAAGGAGTACTTCGACCTGCCTGTCGACTTTGACGGGGAACGCACGACCTCGGTCGAGCAGGGCCAGACCATCGTCATCCCTCGCGCAGAAGCGACGACATCGGGTGCAAACTTCGAGATTCTGGTCGGCTTCGAGGTGACGCCGGAGATGGCGGAGTTCAACCGCTCGGGCAGCCGTTTCCGTATCAACGCGGGTGCCCAGGCCGCAACGGCGACCTCGTCGGGACAATGACCGATCTCAAGACGGACCTGGGCGAAGCGGTCTCCGCCGCCTTCGCCGCCGAAGGCGTGGACGCGTCGCTGGCGCGCGTTACCGTGTCGGACCGGCCCGATCTGGCGGATTTCCAGTCGAATGGCGCGCTCGCAGCCGCCAAGGCACTGAAGGCTAACCCGCGCGAACTGGCCTCGAAGGTCGCGGCCCGGCTCGAGGGCGATCCCCGACTGGCGGGTGTCGAGGTCGCCGGCCCCGGCTTCATCAATCTGAAGGTCTCTGCCACTGCCTTGGCCGTGCGGGCCCAGGCGGTTGCCGACGATGCGGCTTACTCCGGTGCCTCGCCGGTCGCGGAACCCCGCCGGGTAGTGATCGATTTCGCCGGTCCGAACGTCGCCAAGCCGATGCACGTCGGCCATCTTCGGTCGTCCATCATCGGCGAGAGCCTCAAGCGGCTGTTCCGCTTCCGCGGCGATACGGTCTGGGGCGACGCTCACTTCGGTGATTGGGGCTTCCAGATGGGCCTGCTGATCGTCGCCGCGCACGATGAGTTTGCTGAAATCAGGGATACGACCGCGTTTCTTTTGGCCGGCGGCGAACAGGCGGAGGGTCGAGCGAGATATCAGGGCGTCATTACACTCGACGTGCTTGAGCGATTGTACCCCGCCGCCGCATCGAAAGCCAAAGAGGATACCGAGTTCCGCGATCGAGCGCGCAAAGCTACGGCCCAGCTACAGTCCGAGAAAAACCACGCCTACTTTATCCTTTGGTCGGTGTTCAAATCGGTCAGCCAAGTAGCCCTTGAACGCGAGTTCGGCGCCCTTGGTGTCACCTTCGACCTGTGGAACGGCGAGAGCGACGCAGACCCCCTGATCCCGGCCATGGTCGAGGAAATCAAGTCGAAGGGTCTGGCCGAGTTCGACCAGGGGGCCTGGATCATCCGCGTGGTTGAGGAGGGTGACAAGCGCGAGCTGCCGCCCCTGCTGCTCGTCTCGTCGGAAGGCTCGGCCATGTACGGCACGACCGACCTGGCGACCATCCTGCAGCGCCGCCGCGAGCAGGATTTCGACCTCGTGCTGTACTGCGTCGACGCGCGTCAGGCCGACCATTTCGAACAGGTGTTCCGCGCGGCCTACAGGTGCGGCTACGCCACGCCGGGCCAGCTGGAGCACGCCGCCAACGGCACCATGAACGGAGCCGATGGCAAGCCCTTCAAGACCCGAGCCGGCGGTGTTTTGAAGCTGCACGACCTGATCACCCAGGCCCGCGACAAGGCCCGCGAGCGCCTGCGCGAGGCCGAGCTGGGGGCCGATCTGCCGGAAGCAGAGTTCGAGGACATCGCCGCCAAGGTGGCCGTCGCGGCGCTCAAGTTCGCCGACCTGTCGAACAACCGCACCACCAGCTACGTCTTCGACCTCGACCGGTTCATGAGTTTCGAGGGCAAGACCGGACCCTACCTGCTGTACCAGGCCGTCCGCATCAAATCGCTGCTGCGCAAGGCCGAAGCCCAGGGCGTACGGACCGGCCCGATTGTCGTCCTCGAACCGGCGGAACGCGAACTCGCTCTGACGCTGGACGCTTTCGACGCGGCGGTTTCGGACGCCTACGACCGTCGCGCGCCGCATGCGGTGGCAGAGCACGCCTATCGCCTGGCCCAGAGTTTCTCGAAGTTCTATGCGGCCTGCCCGGTGCTGGCGGCGGACGACCCGGCCACGGTCGGATCGCGGCTGGCGCTGTCCGGGGCGGCGCTGGACCAGCTGGAAACAGCGCTGCGTCTGCTCGGCATCGACACGCCGGAGCGGATGTAGGCCTGGTCCTGTAACCTCGTTGCCACGGACTCGTCATCGATCCTCGGGTTAACTGTTTTCCGAGGGAAGACAGGACGGGGCCAGCCATGGCGCGGTCGGGAACGAGGGGAGGCCAGACGCCGGCCGTGCGCCGCGACGGCTTTCGCTTGCCGATCTTCCGCAAGCGCGCCCGCCTCTATGTCGATGGCTTCAACCTGCACCACGCCATCCTGGATCTGAACCGGCGCGAGCTGCTGTGGCTGGATCTGATGGCGCTCGGCCGCGCGCTCGTTGTGCCCGGTGAGCGCATGGCGGGCGTTACCTGGGTCTCCGCCCATCGGCCCCAGCGCCGCGACCGGATGGAGGCCCTGCTGGCCTATGAGGAGGCACTCCGGGCACGCGACGTGCGCTGCCTGATGGGGCATTTCGTCGTGCACGCAGATCACTGCCACGCCTGCGGCCACCAATGGATGGACGCCACCGAGAAGCAGAGCGACGTTAACATGGCGCTCGCCGTCGCCGCCGACGCCGCCGCCGACAAGCTCGATGTGGCCTATATCCTGAGCACAGACGGCGACCATGCCGCGACGACGCGGTTCCTGCACGAGGGCTATCCCCACATCCGCGTGGTCAGCGTCGCCCCGCCGGCTCGCGGCCACAATCGCCAGCTTCTGGAATGGGTTCATGCCCGCACCGAAGTCGAGGTCGGCATGCTGGAACGTTGCGGCCTGCCCGAACGAATCCTGACCCGGTCCGGCTATGTCGAACGTCCCAATGCCTGGAGCGTCAGGGGCGAGGTGCCGCCCCCTCCGCCCGGACCCGAGACGCCGACGCCAGAGGTCAGGCGTGGACATCTGCGGCTTGTGGTGTCGAACTAGGGCCCGACAGGGAGCCCAACCATGACCGACCTCGACGCCTACGTCGACGGCCTGCCCAAGGCGGAGTTGCATCTGCATATCGAGGGCAGTCTGGAGCCCGAGCTGATGTTCGAGCTGGCCCGGCGGAACAAGGTCGCGATCCCGTTCGAAAGCGTGGAGGCGGTACGCGCCGCCTACAGCTTTTCCAACCTGCAGGACTTCCTCGACATCTACTACGCGGGGGCCGACGTGCTGCGGACCGAGCGGGATTTTCACGACCTGGCGGTCGCCTACTTCGAGCGGGCGGCGGCGGACAGCGTGCGACACGCCGAGATCTTCTTCGACCCGCAGACGCACACGGACCGCGGTATCCCGTTCCAGGTCGTGGCCGACGGCCTGCTGTCCGGCATGGCCGAGGCCGAGAGCCGGCTGGGCGTGACATCGAAGCTGATCCTCTGCTTCCTGCGCCACCTGGACGAAGACGCCGCTTTTGCGACCCTGAAGGCCGCCGAGCCCTGGCTGGACCGGATCGAGGGCGTCGGGCTGGATTCGTCCGAGGTCGGCCACCCACCGTCCAAGTTCCAGCGCGTGTTCGACCGGGCCGGGCAGATGGGGCTGAAGCGCGTTGCTCACGCAGGAGAGGAGGGGCCTCCGGCCTATGTCTGGGAAGCGCTCGATCTGCTGCACATCGACCGCATGGACCACGGCAATCGGTCGATGGAGGACGAGGCCCTGATCGCACGTTTGGCCGCCGAGCAGATGACGCTGACCGTCTGTCCCCTGTCGAACCTGAAGCTTTGCGTGGTCGACGACCTGACGAACCATCCAGTGCCGGAGATGCTTCGGCGGGGCATCCGCGTCACCCTGAATTCCGACGATCCCGCTTACTTCGGTGGCTATGTGAACGAGAACTACCGCCAGTTGGCCCGGGCGACCGGTCTTACCCGTACGCAGCTGGCCGACATGGCCCGCAACAGCTTTTCCGGCTCCTTCCTGTCCGCAGCGGACAAGGCGCGGCATATCGCCGACCTCAACGGATGGGTTGCTCGCCACGCTTGACTTGAGGGCGGAGTCGGGGCCTTGGTGCCCGCGCTCTCGCGGGAGAGATCGGGTCGCCTTCCTCATCAGGCGAGGGTGGACCCGGAGCCGAAGGCGCAACCGCCCCGGAAACGCTCAGGCAAACGGACCGCGAGGACACACGGACGCTGGAAAGTCGGTCCCTGGACCGCGCCGACGGAGCAAGCCGGGTTTGCCGGCGGAATCTCTCAGGCCTCACAGACAGCGGGGGCGCGAGACCGGCGGGTGACCGCCCCAACACGCGACCCTGAAGGCCAGCATGACCGACGCTCCGTTGAAGACCACGCCGCTTAACGCCGCGCATCGGGCGCTGGGCGCGCGCATGGTGGGCTTTGGCGGCTACGACATGCCGGTCCAGTATGAAGGCGTCCTGGCCGAGCACCGCTGGACTCGCGAGCACGCCGGACTGTTCGACGTGTCCCACATGGGCCAGTGCAAGATCACGGGCAACGACGCCATCGCCCAGTTCGAACGCTTCGTTCCCGGCGACTATCAGGCGCTGAAGGCCGGCAAGCAGAAGTACTCCCTGCTGCTGAACGCGCTGGGCGGCATCATCGACGACCTGATGGCGGGCAAGCCTGACCACGACGGCCTGTTCGTCGTCGTCAACGCGGGCAACAAGGACGAGGATTTCGCCTTTTGGACCGAGCACCTGTCGGGAGACGCCAGGCTGACCGTGCTGGACGACCGCGCCCTCATCGCCATCCAGGGTCCCGAAGCGGCAGAGGTCATGGTGGCCCACGAGCCGGTGCTGGCCGAGTTCGGCTTCATGGACACGGCCCGGCTGATGCTGTTCGGGGTGGACTGCTACGTCTCCCGCTCGGGCTACACCGGCGAGGATGGCTATGAGATCTCGGTCCCGGCGGCGGACGCCGAGCGGGTCTGGAACCTGCTGCTCGAAGATGCCCGGGTGAAGCCGATTGGCCTGGGCGCGCGGGATTCGCTGCGGCTCGAGGCGGGCCTGCCGCTGCACGGCCATGACATTGATCCGACGACCTCGCCGGTCGAGGCGGCCCTGACCTTCACCCTGTCCAAGTCGCGAAAAGAAGCGGCGAACTTCAACGGAGCCGAGCGGGTGCTGAAGGAGTTGGCGGACGGCCCGAGCCGTGTCCGCGTCGGCCTGCATGTCAAGGAAGGCGCTCCGGCCCGTGAGGGCGCAGACATCGCAGATTCGGACGGCACCGTGATCGGAAAGGTCACCTCGGGTGGGCCGTCGCCCAGCCTCGGAAAGAACATCGCCATGGGCTATGTCCCGCCGTCGCATGCGGCGCTGGGCAGGGCGATGCAGGTCATCGTGCGAGGCAAGCCCGCGGCCGCCGAGGTCGTCGCCATGCCGTTCGTCGCCCAACGCTATCACCGCAAACCCAAAGCCTGAGGGGTCGTCATGAAGTTCACCAAGGATCACGAATGGGTCCGGCTCGAGGGCGATGTCGCCACGGTCGGGATCACCAAGCACGCCGCCGACCAGCTCGGTGACGTGGTCTTCGTCGAGACGCCGGAAGCCGGTCGGGCCGTGTCGCAGAAGGACGGCTTCGCCGTGGTCGAGAGCGTCAAGGCGGCGTCGGACGTCTACGCCCCCGTCTCGGGCGAGGTCATCGAGGGCAACGACGCCCTGGCCTCGGCACCCGAGACCGTCAACGCCGACCCCGAAGGCGCCGGCTGGTTCGCCAAGATCAAGGTCTCCGATGCGTCAGAGCTGGACGGCCTGATGGACCGCGCGGCTTACGACCAGTTCCTGACGACGCTTTAGTTTCTTCCGCTCATCCCGGCGAAAGCCGGGACCCAGTTCTTTCGCGGGGCAGGGTGCGTGGGATGAGCGGAATAGAGTTATGCGCTACCTGCCCCTGACCCCCGACGACCGCTCCGCCATGCTGGCGGCGATCGGCACCAAGACGATCGACGACCTGTTCGTGGACGTGCCGCATTCGGCGCGGCGCGACGGGGTCGTGGACCTGCCGCGCGTCATGGGCGAGCTGGAGGTCGAGCGGGCGCTGAAGAGCCTCGCGGCGAAGAACACCGTGGCCGGTGACGTGCCCTTCTTCTGCGGGGCCGGGGCCTATCGCCATCATGTCCCGGCGACGGTGGATCACATCATCCAGCGCTCGGAGTTCCTGACCAGCTACACGCCGTACCAGCCCGAGATCGCGCAGGGTACGCTACAGTATCTCTATGAGTTCCAGACCCAGGTTGCCAACCTGACCGGGATGGAGGTGGCCAACGCCTCGCTCTACGACGGCTCGACCGCCATGGCCGAGGGCGTGCTGATGGCCACCCGGGTGACACGCCGGAACAAGGCGGTGATCTCCGGCGGGGTGCATCCCCACTATGTCGCGGCGACCGAGACCGTGGTCCACGCGGTCGGCGTCGAGACCGAGGTCCTGCCGGCCGCCATCGATGCTGAGGCGGACGTCATCGGCAAGATCGGACCCGACACGGCCTGCGTGGTCGTGCAGACGCCCAACGTCTTCGGCACCGCCACCGACGTGACGAAGATCGCCGAAGCCGCCAAGGCCGCCGGCGCCCTGCTAATCGTCGTGGTCACCGAGGCCATTTCGATGGGTCTGTTGAAGTCGCCCGGCGAGATGGGGGCCGATATCGTCGCCGCCGAGGGCCAGTCAATCGGCAACGCCCTGAACTACGGCGGGCCCTATGTCGGCCTGTTCGCTGCGCGCGAGAAGCTGATCCGCCAGATGCCCGGTCGTCTGTGTGGTGAGACTGTCGACGCCGACGGCGAGCGGGGCTTCGTGCTCACCCTGTCGACGCGCGAGCAGCACATCCGGCGCGACAAGGCGACGTCGAACATCTGCACCAACTCAGGTCTGTGCTGTCTGGCGTTCTCGATCCACATGAGCCTGCTGGGCGAGACGGGGCTTCGCAAGCTGGCCCTGCTGAACCATGAGAAGGCTCTGGCGACGCGCGACGCGCTCGCCGCCATTCCGGGCGTGGAGGTCCTAACCCCGCGCTTCTTCAACGAGTTCGCCGTGCGGCTGCCGCGTTCCGCCGTCGAGGTGGTGGAGCGTCTGGCCGAGCACCGCGTGCTGGCGGGCGTGCCGTTCAGCCGCCTGAACCCCGGGGCCGGCATGGACGACGTCCTGCTGGTCGCGGCCACCGAGACGACGCTGGACGCCGACATCCAGATCCTTGCGAGCACGCTCGCCAAGGTCCTGGCGAACTAAAGGAGCGGAAACATGAGCACCATGAACACTGTCGGCCGCCCGACGGCCCCCGCTCCGCACCAGCCGGACCATGACTACAAGCATCCGACCCTGACCGGCGGACGCGGCCTTTTGCAGGACGAGCCCCTGATCTTCGAGGGCGACGGCTGGTTCAAGACCGGCGTCGACCTAGCCGAGCCGAAGTCGGACGGCGGCGACCTGGGCGACCTGATCCGCCGCGATCCGATCGGCCTGCCGGGGCTCTCGGAGCCCGAGGCCATGCGCCACTATGTGCGCCTCAGCCAGAAGAACCACGCCATCGACCTGGCGCTGTATCCGCTCGGTTCGTGCACGATGAAGCACAACCCGCGCCTGAACGAGAAGATGGCGCGCCTGCCGGGGTTCTCTGACATCCACCCGCTCCAGCCGGTCTCGACCGTGCAGGGCGCGCTGGAGCTGATGGATACCCTCGCCCACTGGCTCAAGACCCTGACCGGCATGCCGGCGGTGGCCATGTCGCCCAAGGCGGGCGCGCACGGCGAGCTGTGCGGCCTGATGGCCATCCGCGCCGCGCACGAGGCGTCGGGTGAACATCTGAAGCGCCGCAAGGTCCTTGTCCCGACCTCGGCCCATGGCACCAACCCGGCGACCGCCGCCTTCGTCGGCTACACCGTCGTGGAAGTGGCTCAGACGGACGACGGTCGCGTGGACGTGGCGGACCTGGCCTCCAAGTTGGGCGACGACGTGGCCGCCATCATGGTGACCAACCCCAACACCTGCGGCCTGTTCGAGCGCGACATCATCGAGATCGCGCGGCTGACGCACGAGGCCGGGGCCTATTTCTACTGCGACGGCGCCAACTTCAACGCCATCGTCGGGCGGGTCCGTCCGGGCGACCTCGGCGTCGATGCCATGCACATCAATCTGCACAAGACCTTCTCCACCCCGCACGGCGGCGGCGGTCCGGGCGCGGGTCCGGTGGTTCTGTCAGAAGCGCTCGCCCCGTTCGCCCCGGCCCCCTGGGTCGTGAATGACGGCGACGGTTTCAAGCTGATCGAGCGCGGCGAGGATGAAGCCGCCCAGGCTTTTGGCCGCATGTGCGCCTTCAACGGCCAGATGGGCATGTTCGTCCGCGCCCTCAGCTACATGATGAGCCATGGCTCGGACGGCCTGCGTCAGGTTGCCGAGGACGCCGTGCTGAACGCCAACTACATCAAGGCCCGGCTGTCGGACGTGATGAGCGCCGCCTTCCCCGACGGCCCCTGCATGCACGAGGCCCTGTTCGACGACGAGTGGCTGAAGGGCACGGAGATCACCACGCTCGACTTCGCCAAGGCGATGATCGACGAGGGCTTCCACCCCATGACCATGTACTTCCCCCTGGTCGTGCACGGAGCCATGCTGATCGAGCCGACCGAGACGGAATCAAAGGCCGAGCTGGACCGGTTCATCAATGCGCTTCGCCTGCTGGCCCAGGCGGCGAAGGCGGGCGAGGTCGACCGCTTCAAGAACGCGCCGTTCCACGCGCCGCTGCGTCGCCTGGACGAGACCCGCGCCGCCCGTTCGCCCCGCCTGCGCTGGACCGCGCCGGAAGGGCACAACATGGCGGCCGAGTAGGGGGATCAGGTCGGAGGCGGCACAAGGCCGATCGACTTCAACACGATCGACTGGACAACCATGACCGCCAGCCAGCTCAGGCCGTCAGTGGTCATGGCGCCGATCGACAGGCCCCGGTGAGCGTGGTTCACGACGGTGGCTGGCACGACAAAGCCGATCCAGATCACCACTGCGCTGCCGATCGCCATGGTCCACGCCCCGGCCTCAGACGGTGCGAGGATCAGGGCACCCGCAAGGATGGCGCACAGCCATGCCTGAGCCAGCACGATGGCCAGGAGGACGCCGGGCTTCAGCCCCGACACTCCTTTGGCGCGCCCGATCGTTCCGCTCAGCCAGCGGATGAGCAAACCCGCCGCCAGACCGCACGCCGTCGCTGCCGCGATCGGAAGGCCGTTCATCACGATGTAGATCATCTGGCGTTTCCTTGTGGCGCAGGAGAGGACCACTGCGCACTGACGGTGACAAGACCGGCCGCTCGTTCTGCCAACCGACCAGGCGAGCGAATGGCCACTAGTTTCCGGTCGACCGCCAAGGCTAGACTGCATATGGCCAAGCTTGGCCAGGGCCCTAAGTTACGGCATGCCATGAACCAGCCAATGACGGCACGCCGCGCTATCACATGGGCCGAGCTGATTGTCTCAGCCATCATCTGGGGGCTGTACGGCTGGCAGGTGGCAAAGGTTGTCTCGGGTGACACCCCGCTCGGAGACGCCTTGGGGTCGGCTGTCCCCTATCTGGTCCTGGCGGTTGGGGCGTCGCTGATCGCCGGTTTTGGCTTCTGGGTCATGAGCCGTTCGCCAGTGCTGTCGCGCCGCACCGCGCCTGCAACCGCCTTCGATGCGATGGCGAACTACGACGGGCGGGGCGAAAGCGCCTTCCTTGTGGAGACCTTCCGCGTTCTCACAGGCCGCTACCGGCACATCAGCCCTTTTGCCGACCTCCGCGAAGCCGAGGCTTGGACGTCGTCAAGGCGCGCATCGGCGATCACCTTGGCTTGCTCTCTTGGACTGGCGCTCGCCGTCATGGGGGCGGGGTCAGTTGGCGTGCGCCTCTGGGAGAGCACGGGGGGACAGGTGACGTTGGCCGTCCACCTTCTGGCAGGGGTGATTCTGGTGACGTTGATCACGCATCGCGGCGTGTTCCTCAACCGCGCAACACGGCAGCCGACCTAGCCGCCTCGTATAGGCGCGCGCTTCGGTCGTCCTTCCGCTAGGGTGTGTGCATGAGCACTGAGATGTGGATCGCCGTCGCCGTCTTTGTCAGCCTGAACTTCCTGGCCGCCTCGAGCGGAGGGCTGTTCAAGCCGGGTGTCTGGTATGCCGGGCTGAACAAGCCGGCCTGGACGCCGCCGAACTGGGCCTTTCCGGTCGTCTGGAGCCTGCTGTTCGCCCTCAACGCCTGGGCCGGCTGGATGATCTGGGAAGCGGTCGGCATGTCGCGACCGGACGCGCTGGCTCTCTACATCGCATCCCTGGCGCTGAACGCGGCCTGGTCATGGCTCTTCTTCGGACGAAAGCGAATGGACCTGGCCCTGATTGATGTGGCGCTGCTCTGGCTGTCGCTGGTCGCCGTCATCGCCCTCTTCTGGTCGATCCGCCCGGCGGCAGCCCTGCCGGTCGTGCCCTATCTGCTCTGGGTGACGATCGCGGCGACCCTGAACCGTGAGATGATCCGGCTCAATCCGACTGAGGCGAAGGGCTGAAGCGCGTCTGGCGCAGGGCTTCGAAGGTCCCGATGCCCGCACTGACCGACAGGTTCAGGGATCGCGCATCCGGCAGGATCGGAATCACAACACGCGCGTCCGCAGCCGCATGAACGAAGTCTGGGGCGCCCGAAGTCTCGGACCCGAAAAGCAGGGTATCGTCGGGCCGGAAGACAAAGTCCGTCAGCGACGTCGCGCCCTTTGTGGTGAACAGCACCAGCCGTCCCGGCCTCCGCTTGGCCTGAAACGCCTCCCAGTCAGCGTGCCGCGTCATGTGCGAGAGAGGCCCATAGTCCAGCGCCGCGCGCTTCATCGCCCGGTCGTCGAAGCGGAAGTCCGTGGGCTCGATGACGTGCAGATCGACCCCGAAACAGGCCGACAGGCGGATGCACGCTCCGACGTTCTGCGGGATGGCCGGTTGAAAAAGGGCGAGACGCATTCTAAGGCCCCTCATAAGCGCGGGATGGGGTCCTGTCGCGGTCCGGATTGCGACCGCTTCTCACGAAGCATCAAAATCTTGCGGCGATGCGCCGCAAACCCGGGCCGGGTCTTGCATCCTGCATCGCGCTATAGGAACGCACTCGCGCGCGGGGCCCCTGATGGACGCCCGCCTCCGCAGATTTTGGAAAGGTGAGCCGTGGCCGAATCGGTCGTGAATCCAGAAGGCCCGAACGGGGCGCCGGAAGGCGAAGCCACCCGCCGGGACTTCATCCACATCGCCGCGGGTGCCGCGGCGGTTGGTGCTGGCGTGATGGCGGCCTGGCCGCTGATCAACTCGATGAACCCGGCTGCAGACACCCTGGCGCTGTCGACCGTCGAGTTCGACACCTCCAAGGTCGCCGAAGGTCAGCAGATCGTCATCACCTGGCAGGGCAAGCCGGTTTTCATCCGCAACCGCACCGCCGCCGAGGTCCAGCGCGCCGTCGCTGATGACAACGCCTCGCTGAAGGATCCTCAGACCGATGCTGAGCGGACCAAGCCGGGCCATGAACCGATGCTGGTCGTTCTGGGCAACTGCACCCACCTGGGCTGCATCCCCACCTTCGGAACGGGTGACTACGGCGGCTGGTTCTGCCCCTGCCACGGCTCGCACTACGATGTCTCGGGTCGCATCCGCAAAGGACCAGCACCCCTGAACCTGATCGTGCCGGAGTACGAATTCACCGCCGGCTCCACCATCCGGATCGGCTGAGGCTAGGAAACGATGAGCGGACACGAATCTACCTACGTCCCCAAGACCGGCGTTGAGAAGTGGCTCGACACCCGTCTTCCGATCGTGCGCTTCGGCGCCGACTACATGTCGCTGCCGACGCCGAAGAACCTGAACTACTGGTACACCTTCGGTGCGATCCTCACGATCTGCCTGGTGACCCAGATTGTCACCGGCATCTTCCTGGCGATGCACTACCAGCCGAACACCGAAATGGCCTTCGCCTCCGTCGAACGCATCATGCGTGACGTGAACGGCGGTTGGGTGATCCGCTATGTACACCAGACCGGGGCCTCGATGTTCTTCATCGCGGTCTACATTCACATGCTGCGCGGCCTCTACTACGGATCCTACAAAGCCCCCCGCGAGATGATCTGGATCCTGGGCTGCGTGATCTTCTTCCTGATGATAGCCACGGCCTTCCTCGGCTACGTCCTGCCGTGGGGCCAGATGTCCTACTGGGGTGCCGAGGTTATCACCAACCTGATCGGGGCCATCCCCCTGATCGGCGAGCCGGTGCTGATCTGGCTGCGCGGTGGTCCGGCGATCGACAACGCTACGCTCAACCGCTTCTTCTCGCTGCACTACCTGCTGCCGTTCGTGATCTTCGGCGTGGTCGTGCTGCACCTGTGGGCGCTGCATACGGCCGGTCAGAACAATCCGGTCGGCATCCTGATCCCCAAGGAGCGCGTGGCCAAGGACACCGTGCCATTCCACCCGTACTACACGGTCAAGGACGGCTTCGCGCTGATCCTGTTCCTGATGATGTTTGCGGTCTTCGTCTTCTTCATGCCCCACGCCCTGGGTCACCCGGACAACTACATCCAGGCCAACCCTCTGGTGACGCCGCCTCACATCGTGCCGGAGTGGTATCTGCTGCCCTTCTACGCGATCCTGCGCGCCATCCCGGACAAGTTCGGCGGCGTGGTGGCCATGTTCGCGGCCATCGGCGTGCTGTTCGTCCTGCCCTGGCTCGACACCTCCAAGGTGCGCTCCATGCGCTACCGCCCGACGGCCAAGATCTTCTACGCGATCTTCGTGGCGAACGCCTTCGTCCTGGGCTGGTGCGGCGCGATGCTGCCCGACGCACAAGTCGTCCCGGGTATGCCTAGTTTCGTCCTGTTTGACGGCGAGCTGAACTCCTACCTGTGGCTGACGCGTCTCGCGACGCTCTACTACTTTGCCTTCTTCCTCGTGGTCCTGCCCTATCTCGGGCTCAAGGAGGTCCCGTTGAAGATACCTGCGTCGATCTCGGAACCGGTGCTGAAAGGTGCCGATGCCATGACCGCCGCTGCCCCTGCCGCGCCTGAGAAGAAGGGCTGATCCCGATGAGCCTCTCCCTTCGCAAGATCGCGGTCGCGGCCCTGGCGATCGCCGCCATCTCCTCTCCGGCCTTCGCGGCCGGCGAGGCCAAGCACCCCCGCTCGGCCGGTTTCTCGTTCGAGGGGCCGTTCGGCACCTTCGATCAGGCCCAGCTGCAGCGCGGGTACAAGGTCTATCGGGAGGTCTGCTCGGCCTGCCACTCGATGGACCTGCTCAGCTTCCGTACGCTCGGTGAGCGCGGCGGACCGTTCTATGATCCGTCGGCACCCAGCGCGGCCGAGAATCGCTTCGTGCGCGCCATCGCGGCTGAGGCCCAGATCGCCGACATCGATACCGAGACCGGCGAGCCGATCATGCGTCCCGGCATCGCTGCGGACCGCTTCCCCAGCCCGTGGCCCAACCGTACCGCTGGCGCAGCAGCCAATGGCGGTGCCTATCCGCCGGACCTTTCGGTCATGGCCAAGGCGCGCAAGGACGGCTCAAACTACATCTACTCGCTGCTGAGCGGCTATGTGGATCCGCCGGCGGGCCTGCGCATCGGCCCCGGTCAGTACTACAACCCCTACATGATGGGCGACATGACGCCCTTCTGGGACGGAGACCCGGAAGAGGTCCCTTATGGCGGGTTCATCGCCATGCCGCCGGTGCTGTCGGATGGACAGGTCACGTTCGATGACGGCACCGAAGCCACCGTCGATCAGATGGCCAAGGACGTCGCGGCCTTCATCACCTGGGCGTCTGACCCCCGGGCGACGGAGCGCAAGCAATCCGGTATGGGCGTTCTGGCCTTCCTCGCCATCTTCGCCGGCCTGACCTACGCGAGCTACCGCCGCATCTGGAAGAACGTCGCGCACTGAACCCGGGACCACCGTCCGGACATGGAGAGCCCGCCGGAGATGTCTCTGGCGGGCTTTCTTGTGGCCCACGGCAACGGGACACAACAGACAGCACACTTTGCGCATGACGGGCCTCATCAAGACTGACCTGGCCCACCGGCCGACGCCTTCGTGGACGCGGCGTTCGCTTTCGCTGTGACACTGCTGATCGACGTCAGCCTGGCCCTTCGCGCCCGGGAATTTTCAGCCCTCAGCGCGACGACCGATTCAGTCGACACCGGAGACTCGACCTCCTAACCTTCCGGTCTCCGTTCTTCACGAAGGTCCGTCCATGCGCCTCCTTACCGCTGTTGCCGTCCTGGCCCTCGCCCTGCCTGCCGCCGCTCAGGAGGTGGCCTTCGACCCTGTCCGTCTGTCCCAGCACACGCGCATCCTGTCGGCGGATGACTATCAGGGACGCGGCATTGCCACGCCGGCCGAGGACCGGGTCATCGGCTACATGTCCGGCGCTATGGCGGCGGCCGGGCTGGAGCCGGGCGGCGAGAACGGCGGATGGACCCAGGCCGTGGCGCTGAACCGCTTTACCGCCTCCAACATCCAGGCCCGACTTTCGGTCGGCGACTGGACACTGCCGCTCGCTCAGGGTGAGCAAATCGTCGTCTCGACGCGTCGTCCGGGCGAAAGCCGTATCGCGCTGTCCGACGCGCCGCTGGTGTTCGTCGGCTATGGCATCAATGCGCCCGAGCGGGAGTGGAACGACTTCAAGGGCCAGGACATGACCGGCAAGATCCTGGTCGTTCTGGTCAACGACGCCGATTTCGAGGAACCGGCGCTGAACACGTTCGGTGGCCGGGCCATGACCTACTACGGCCGCTGGACCTACAAGTACGAGGAGGCGGCGCGGCAAGGCGCGGCCGGCGTCATCATCGTGCATGAGGACGCTCCCGCCTCCTACGGTTGGACCACGGTCCGCAACAGCTGGTCAGGACCGAACTTCGACATCGTGCGCTCCAACGCGAACGAGCGCATTCCAGTTGAGAGCTGGCTGCAGCGCGACGTCGCTGTCGAGCTCTTCCGCCGCGCAGGACTGGATTTCGACGCGCTGAAGATGCAGGCCCGCAGCCGTGACTTCCAGCCGGTGGCCCTGACGGGGGCCACACTCGATGTCACCCTTGATGTGGCGTCCGAGCAGATCGTCACACACAACATCATCGGTCGCCTGCCAGGCACGACGCGACCGGACGAGACCATCCTCTTCACCGGCCACTGGGATCACATCGGCGTGGGTGCGCCCGATGCTGAGGGTGACGCCATCTTCAATGGGGCGGTGGACAATGCGTCGGGCATCGCCGGCCTTCTGGAATTGGCCCGCATCGCTACCGCCGGGCCGCGGCCTGAGCGGTCGCTTGTCTTCATCGGCTTCACAGCCGAGGAGAGCGGCCTTCTCGGCTCGGAGTACTACGCCGCCAATCCCCTGTATCCGCTGGAGACGACCGTCGGCGGCTTCAACATGGACTCGGCAAATGTCTACGGCCGCACGCGGCATCTGGGCGTGATCGGCTATGGCCAGTCGGCGGATTTCGATGCACGCCTGGAGGCGGCGGCCTCGGCCCAGGGCCGCACGATCGAGCCGGACCAGATGACCCAGGCGGGCTTCTACTTCCGCTCCGACCACTTCCCCCTCGCCAAGCGCGGCGTGCCGATGGTCTATGCGGATTCCTCTGGCCCCTTTGTCGATGAGCCGATCGCGACGCGCACCGCTGCCCGCGACGAATACACAGCGCGCCGCTATCACCAGGCCAACGACGAGTGGTCGGGTGACTGGGACTACCGCGGCCAGATCCAGGACCTGGAGCTCTACTGGTCCATCGCCCGCGACCTGGCGAACAGCCGCGACTGGCCCACGTGGTCCGAAACGTCGGAGTTCGCGACGGCTCGAGCCGCCAGCGACGGTGCCCGCGACTAGGCCCTACATGACGAAACCGTAATGCGCCGTACCGCGCATCCGCATTTAGGTTTCCGCGAACAGCGGAGGACAACCCCTTGACGATGCGTGGACTGATTGGCGGCGTTGCCGCCGTGGCGATAGTGTTCGGCGCGGGGCTCGCCCAGGCTCAGGACTTTTCGGCCGAGCGGCTGTCGGACGGAATCCGCCAGATCTCGACCGACGAATTCCAGGGTCGCTATCCGGGCACGGAAGGCGAGCGCCTTACGCTGGCCTGGCTGCAGGCCCAGTACGAGGCGATGGGCGTGCAACCCGGCGGGCCGGACGGCCAGTGGCTGCAGGTCGTTGAGCTGAACCGCTACATGCCTGTCGCAGGTTCCGCCTCGGCCAGCTGGACTGGCCCGGATGGGACGGTCCATCCCCTGACGGTCGGGACGGACATCATTCTCCGCTCGGCCACAAACGACGGCCGCGCTGCCGTGCAGAACGCCGGTCTCGTCTTCGCCGGCTATGGCATCCATGCGCCGGAGCGGAACTGGGACGACTACGGCGACATCGACGTGCGTGGAAAGATCGTCATTGTCATGTCGGGGGAGCCGACCGCACCAGAAGTGACGGATCGATTCAACGGTGCCTACTCCACCAACTATCAATCCGGTGCTTACAAGGCAGACGAGGCCTTCCGCCGGGGGGCGGTGGGCATCATCACCCTGGTCATGGTCCCGGCGACCGACGCCAACTGGCTCCGCGCCGGCCAGTTCAACAGCCGAGAGCGTACCTTAACGCCGGGTGCCGCGGACCTGGAGTTCTCGGGTGCCATCAATCACGATACGGCTCAGCTGTGGGCGGCGGCCGCGGGTCTCAGCCCGGCCGACATGGCCGATTTCGCCACCGGAAACTTCCGGGCCAGGGCGCTGGAAGGCGTCACCCTGTCGGTCTCTGCTGAGGAGACCATCTCCACCCTGACGACGCACAATCTGCTGGCCAAGATCGAGGGGACCGAGCGCCCTGACGAGGTCATCATCTACTCGGCCCACTGGGACCACGTCGGTGTCGGCGCCGACCACGTCAGCCCGGTGTCGACAACCGAGGACAACATCTACAACGGGGCCTGGGACAACGCGTCCGGCACCGTCGCCATCGTCGAGATGGCTCGCCAGCTCGCTGCCGCACCGCGCCCCGAGCGCACCTTCGTCTTCGCGCACATGGCGGCCGAGGAGATGGGGCTGCTGGGTGCCTACGCCTACACTGCGGACCCGGTCTATCCGCTGGCGACGACGGTGGCCGACATCAATATCGACATGCTGCCCCTGTCGCCACCGACCCGCGACATCGCCATCTTCGGCAAGGGCCAGAACGATCTGGAGGACCGGCTGCAGGTGCTGGCCGAGGCCGAAGGCCGCTATGTCGGCGACGACGGTATGCCCGAACAGGGCTTCTACTACCGCTCAGACCACTTCCCCTTCGCCCGCGCGGGCGTGCCGGCGTTGATGACCTGGCACGGCTGGGACTGGGACGAGGGCGGCCGTGAAGCCGGCGAGGCCGCCTGGCGCGCCAGGTTCGGTGCCGACTATCACCGTCCGTCCGACGAATGGTCCGAGGATCTCGACTTCCGCTCCGCGGTCGAGAACCTGACGCTGCTGTATCGCCTGGGCCTTGACCTGGCGAACAGCGAGGACTGGCCGGGCTGGAAGCCGACGTCGGAGTTCGGCACCGTCCGCGAACGGACCGCTGCCGCACGTCAGTAACGAATGATCCCGGTGACTGCGGGGGTGCGCGCTTCGCCTCCCGGTCGCCGGGAACGGTCTTCAGTCGTCTGTCTTCTTCGCCCGATGGTCGACCGGGCAGACGCGCCGCGAACCGGTCTGGCGGAACGGGGACAGGCGCAGCTTGGACTCGTGGTCGGCAGGGCCGGGCGATCCATCCGGCTTGAGGCCGCGATAGTAGAGCTTCTGCCACTGGTCGGCCGGAGCTGTCGGCTTGGTGCGCTTGACCCACTCCTGGAAAGCGTTGCGCGACGCGCTCCAGCCTTCATAGGTTTCCAGTAATTCCGGCTGATCTTCCAGTGGGCGGAGTTCCGGCTTCAGGCCATCGACCACGCCCCGCGGCGTAGGGAAGAAGAAGCAGAAGGGCTCGTTCTCCTCGAACCGCACCCAGACATCAGGTCGGGTGAAGCGCCAGTTCATGGTGAAGGTATAGGGCGACCAGTCTGCCTCGATCAGGCCGCTCATCGGCGCGATCCCGTCCTTCATGGTGTTCGGCGGTCCGCCGACCCAGAGGTTCCAGCCCTCTGACGTCCGCATGATGCCGTCGACGTGGAACGTCAGCGTGCCACTGCCGAAAAGCGAGTGCGCCGCCTTCTTGGGGTCTGCGCCCTTGTCCAGGACGATCTCGACGGACCTGGCGTCCACCCCTCCGTGCCATCGGGCAGAGAAACCGAACGGATTGAGCACCACCCAACCGTGAGAGTTCGCCACGGCGAGTGGCAGGCACCGATAGGCGAAGCTCTCGGGCGTCTCGGTCATCCAGTCGCGGCGGGCTGACGCGGGCTCGATGCGAGGTGTCCAGCCACGACGGACATAGCAGGTGAGCTCCGTTTCGGCGGCGCGAGCAGGGGCGTCGGGCCGACGGGCGGGAGCCGATCCCTTGAGCCGCTTCCTCATGGCCGACCTCCGTCGATGCCTTAGCTGAACAGGAAGTTCATCACGTCGCCGTCCTTGACGACGTAGCTCTTGCCCTCGGCGCGCAGTTTGCCGGCCTCACGCGCCTTGGCTTCGCCGCGCAGCGCCACGTAGTCGTCGTAGGCGATGGTCTCGGCGCGGATGAAGCCCTTTTCGAAGTCGGTGTGGATGACGCCGGCGGCCTGGGGCGCGGTGTCGCCGACATGGATGGTCCAGGCGCGGGCCTCCTTGGGACCGACAGTAAAGTAGGACTGGAGGCCCAGCAGGGCGTAGGCTTCGCGGATCAGCCGGTTCAGGCCGGGCTCGGCCAGCCCCATGCTCTCCAGGAACTCCAGCTGCTCGGCCTCGTCGAGGACGGCGAGCTCTGAGTCGATCTTGGCCGAGATGACCACGGTGTTGGCCCCGTCGGTCTTGGCGCGCTCGGCCACCTTGTCGGACAACTCATTGCCCTTGTCGGCGGAGGTCTCGTCGACGTTGGCCACATAGAGGGCGGGCAGGGCGGTCAGCAGCTGCAGCATGTCCCAGGCCTTGCGGTCCTCCTTGGACACGTCGGGAAGCGCCGTGCGGGCTGGCTTGCCGGCGTTCAGCTTGGACAGGGCCAGATCGACCAGCTTCAGGCTCAGCTGGCTTTCCTTGTCACCGCCCTTGGCGCGCTTCTCCATCTGCACCCGCCGACGTTCCAGGCTCTCCAGGTCGGCCAGCATCAGCTCGGTCTCGATGATCTCCAGGTCGGAGATCGGATCGATGCGGTTCTCGACGTGGGTGATGTCGTCATCGATGAAGCAGCGGGCGACGAAGGCGACGGCGTCGCAGTCGCGGATGTTGGCCAGGAACTGGTTGCCCAGGCCCTCACCCTTGGACGCGCCACGTACCAGGCCGGCGATGTCCACGAAGGTAATCCGCGAGGGAATGATTTCCTTCGATCCCGCGATCTCGGCCAGAACCTTCAGGCGCGGCTCAGGGACCGCCACATCGCCGGTGTTCGGCTCGATGGTGCAGAACGGATAGTTGGCGGCCTGGGCCGCCGCCGTCTTGGTCAGGGCGTTGAACAGGGTGGACTTGCCGACGTTGGGCAGGCCGACGATCGCGACTTTCAGGGCCATGGGTCTCGGGCGCTTTCAGGGAAGGGCGAGCCTTTAGCGGGTTCGATCCCGTTTGTCAGGCTCGCCGACCCGGGAAACCGTCACCCGTTGGGAAAGCCCTCGTTCGCCTCCGTCGGCTGTCCCACACGCGCGGTGACCGTCACATCCGGTGCGTTGTCGAACTTCAGGGTCAGCTCGACGGTGTCACCCTCCACGAGAGGCTCCCTTACGCCGTTCAGCATGATGTGGTTGCCGCCCGGGGTGAAGTTGACCACCTGCCCACCGGTGAGCGGCACGCCGCCCTCGATGGGCCGCATCATCATCATGTTGCTCTCCATCTTCATCTCGTGGATCTGGACGCGAGGGGCGACCGGGCTCTCGACCGAGACGAGGCGGTCGTCCGCGGCGGCGACCAGGTTCAGGTAGCAGGCGGTGACCTGGCGCCCGTTCGGCGTGGGCCGACAGACCTCGTCGGCGACAATGATCTGGGTAATCGTGTTCCCGTCGGAGTCCGTATAGGTATTGCCGATATTGGCGGGCTCGCCGCAGGCTGTCAGGCCCAGCAGAGGGAGCGCGGCGACGGCGAAAAGGCGTTTCATTCTTTCAGGTCCTTTCAGGCGGCCGGGGCCGATGTGGGGTTGAGCGCGCTAACCATCCGGTCCAGCACGACAGCAACGACAAGGCTCAGTCCGGTCAAGGGATACAGGACTGCAAGCGGTAGGACGATGGCCAGCACCGCGACCTTGGCGCGCGGTCCGGGCGGTGCGACGGGCGCGCCGAGACGTCCCTTGGGTCGTCGCTTCCACCACATGATCAGGGCGGAGATGGCCAGAACCCATACGGCGACGCAGGCCCCCAGCATGATCCAGCGATTGATCTGACCGTACTGCGTGCCCTGGTGCACTGCGATGCCCCATTCGAACGCGCGCGCGCCAGTGCCGAAGTCGGTGGCGGTGATGTCTCGCAGCACATCCCCCGTACGACCGAAATAGATCACACGCGCGTCCTCGGACCGGGCGTTCTGATAGGCCACGGTCACAGCGCGATCGGGCGAGGCGGGCAGGGTCACCAGAAAGGGCCGTGGCATGCCTGCGTCTTCCGCCGAGGCCAGGATGCGATCCAGATCGATCGGTGCCGGTGCTGCGGTCATCCCGGCATGCTCGAGCGTCCAGCCCGCGCCCTGAGGCGCGTCGCCGTGCTCGGCATGGACCCACTCGGACGCAGTCGGCGCGGCGGGTCGCCCGAAGCCGGCCTCGCGCACGGCCCCCATGACCTCGTCGCCCCAGACCGCCGACCAAGGCATGCCGGTCGCGGCCAGGAAGAAGATCACGGCACCTGCGTAGAGACCCGTCACGGCATGGATGTCGCGCCACAGGGGGCGTCCCGCCCGCGCCTTGATCGTGACGACACCCGCATCCCGCTTCCTCGGCCACCACAGGAAGACGCCTGTGGCCACCAGGATCATCGACCACCCGGCGACCAGCTCGACCAGGATGTTCAGCCCCGGCCCGAACAGGACCAGGGAGTGGATCTCCTTGACCGTTTCGGTCACGCCCTCTGCGGGGGCCGTCCCTGTGACCCGCGCGTTGGAAGGATCCACGAAGACGGCGCGGCGCGATCCGTCTTCGGCCTCGACGGTCACCTTCACGGCCCGGTCCTTGCGGTCGGGAACCAGGATCGTCGCGACCCGGCCCGGGATCGCGGTCGCGGCGGCCTCTGCCCAGGCGGCGGGCACGGTCAAGGCGCTGGACGGCGCGATCGCCGCAACGCCGCGCGTCTGCCAGTCATCGATCTCCGGCTTGAACAGATAGATCGCGCCGGTCAGCGCCATCAGCATCAGAAAGGGCAGGGAGATCAGCCCGGCGAAGAAATGCATCCGCCAGACGGTGCGGTAGGCGCCGGACAGAAGTCCGGGAGCGGCCGAAGCCGCCCCCTTTTCAGATATCCCATTCATAGCGAGACCCTCAGACCCACGAAGGCCGAGATGCCCTCGCCCGGCCAGAAGACGGCGGTCGAAGCCACACGGGCGTCGGTCACGGCGTTGAAGTTGGACACGTAACGTTCATTCGTCAGGTTGCGGGCGTCGACGAACAGGCTGGTGCGGTCACTGAGGGTGATGCCGGCACCGAGGTTCAGCACCGTGTAACCGGGTGCCTTCAGGGTGTTGGCGTAATCGACCCATGTGTCGGCCGACTGCTCGACCGACGGTGCCACGAACCAGCCCGACGGATGGTCGTATCGCAGTTCGGCCCGATACAGGTGGGGTGGCACCAGAGGCAGGTCGTTGTCGCCATAGACCCGGTCACCCTCGAAGAAGAAGTCAGAGAAAGCATAGGTCTGGCGCAGCCTCCACCCCGGCGCGAACCGCCAGTCCAGCCCGGCCTCGATGCCTTGGTGGACCGTCGGACCGGCGTTGAACGTCGCCGCCGGAATGCCCAGGGCCGGATTGACGATGAAGGTCAGCAGCTCGTTGTCCAGCTCCGCCAGATAGACCGCCACATCCCATGAGAACCGCGCGTTGCGGCCGCGCACGCCCGCCTCATACGTCCAGGCTTCCTGGGCCTCGATCGGGGCGAAGCCGGTCGCGACCGGGGACAGGGAGCCGAAGTTCGGTGGCTCGACCGAGCGGGTGACGTTGGCATAGGCCTGCGCACCGGTTGCGCCCTCCCACAGGATGCCGATGCGCGGGGCGAACCAGTCATAGTCCTTGCCCAGCGTCTGGTTGAAGGTTCCCGCCACGCCAGGCAGGGCAAACCGCTGGAAGTCCCGCTCGGCCCGACCCCACGCTCCACCGGCGACCAGCGCCACCTCGTCGGTGACGAACAGGCGACCTTCGGCGAAGACGTCGAGCGCCTGGGCGTTCTGGCGCGCCTTGGCCGTCTGGGCACCGGACGAGCCGCGAACATTCACGAACTGTAGCGCATCCAGATCGCCCGAGCGGAACCAGATCCCGCCAAACGCATCGGCGCGCAGGCCGAGCAGCGTGCCTTCCCAGTCCAGCCGTCCAAAGGCACCGTAGTTGCGGCTCTGCTGATCGATCACCTGGAAGATCGGGTGGTGCAGGTCCTTCCACGTCCCATAGACCGCGCCTTCGAACAGCAGTTCGGGCGACAGCCGCCACCGCGTCGACAATGTCGTACGAACCGAGGCGTAGTCGCGCTGGTAGTCATTGGCGACGTTGGCGGCGGCCGCCATCACCGGGGTGTTCAGCGCTTGCGTCAGCGTCAGGGATCCCGGGATCTGCTGGTGAATGTAGGCACCCTGGACGATCAGTCGAGCCTCGCGGTCTTCGCCGAAGCTGCGACCGATGTTGGCGGTGATGTACTGCTGCTGGCCGTCGGAGTTCTGACGCCAACCCTCGGCGGTGACGCCGGTCACGCCGATGAAGGCGTCCCAGTCACCGCGTACGCCGGACAGTTCAGCGTGCAGGCGACCGGTGTCCCAGGAGCCGAAGTCGGCGCGCAGGCTGGCGGTCTCGCCCGCCGTCCGGCCGTTGGGCGTCACCAGATTGACCGCGCCGCCCAGAAGGGCCCCGCCGAAGCGCAGCGCATTGCCGCCCTTGTAGACTTCGGTGAAGCGCGCCAGCAGCGGATCGACCATCTGAACGTCGCCGAAGCCGTCAGCCTCGTTGAACGGAATGCCGTCCTGCGACACGAACAGGCCGCGCAGGTGGTTGGCGTTGCCGATGCCCGAACCGCGGATCGCAATCCGGACGTCGCCGCCCCACTTTTTCTGGGCATAGACGCCGGGCACGTCGCGCAGAACGTCGGCAATGTTGGGCGCATAGCGGTTCTCGAGGCTTTCGGCCGAGACCACGGCGACCGAGCCGGGCGTGCGGGACAGGCGTCGGCGGGCTTCTGCCACCACGGGCGGATCCTCGGGATTGCGAGCCCCGGTGACGATCACCTCGCCGAGATCGACGGCAGGTGAGTTGTTGGCGTCCTGGGCGAAGGCGGGCGTGCTCGCGGCGGCGAGCAGCAGCGCCAGCGGCGCTGCGGAAAGTTTGAGAGACATGGAGATTCCTGAATCAGGGACAGTCGGGCACGCGGTCGGAATCGGCGCGTGCGGAGGATCGGTCGGTCTGGTTCAGGTCTGGGGTGGCGCCGTGGAGTGCGGTCGGGGCGGTCCGCGCGCGGGTGGCGGGGCCGCCGCATGTTGCAGGACGACGAGGTTGGCCGGACGTGTGGTCGGTGTCGCGCCGCGCTCGATCACTGGCGGCGCAGGCAGGTCCGCGGTGAAGGCCAGGACGCAGGCGGCGCACTCGGCCCCGGCCATGCCCTTGGTCCCGCCATGCTCGCCGTCGACGCCGATGGCGATGGTCTTGGGACCCTCGGCCGAGCAGATGACGATGGGATGACCCGGCGTGGAGGCCGCCAGCGCCGCGAACGGCAGCAGGCTCCCGAACACGATCGCAAACGTCGCTGCCAGGAAGGCCAGCGAGCGCGAGGTCGACCAGGTTTCGGCCTGTGATCGGTTCACGGGGCGGCGTTAGCGGATGGATGGCAGGTTGGGAAGCGCGGCTATTCGCCCGAGCCCTGCCCCTGCGCCGCCTGGCGCGGGCTGAACTTGGGCGCTGGTGCCAACCGCAGCACCTCGGCCTGATAGCGCTCGTCCTCGCCGCGAACGGAAAAGGGCAGGGCGTCGGCGCAGGCGTTCAGCAGGGCCTCCAGCCATTGCTGCTCGGCCTTGTGGAAATCGCTCAGCACGTGGGCGTGAACCAGTTCTGGCCGACCCGGGTGCCCCACGCCCATCCGCGCGCGGCGGAAGTCCGGTCCCAGTTGGCTGATCAGGCTGCGCACGCCATTCTGACCGGCTGCGCCTCCCCCCGTCTTCATGCGAAACCGGCCGGGTGCCAGATCGATCTCGTCGTGGAAGACGATGACCCGGTCGGGCGTGACCTTGTAGAAGCGCGCCGCCTCACCGACCGCATGGCCGGAGTTGTTCATGAACGTCTGCGGCTTCATCAGGAGGACCTTGGTCCCCTCGACCTCGCCCTCGGCGATCACCGACTGGAACTTCGCCCGCTCCGCGCCGAACCGCCAGCGACGCGCGATCTCGTCCACGGCCATGAAGCCGATGTTGTGGCGGTTCTTCTCGTACTTGGTGCCCGGGTTGCCCAGGCCGGCGATGATCAGCATGGCGTCAACCGAAATGAAAACGGCCTCGCCCGTGTCCGGAAGAGGCCGTTTCCGAGTTGTACAGGAAGTGGGCGATCAGCCCTCGCTGCCGTCGCCACCCTCTTCTGCGTCAGCGCCCACGGCAGACTTGCCGGCCGACGAGGACTTGATGGAGGCGATCACGAAGTCGCGGTCGGCGATGGTGGCCTTGACGTCGGCGGGAACCTTGACGTCCGACCAGCGGATGGTGTCGCCCAGCTGGTGGCCGGCGAGGTCGACGATCAGGTCTTCCGGGATGTGGTTCGCCGGGACCATGATCTCGACCGTGTGGCGCACGATCTCGAGCGAGCCGCCCTCACGGAAGGCCTTGCACTGGTCTTCGTTGATGAAGTGGACCGGGACCTCGATCTTGATGGTCTGGTCTTCATCGACGCGCATCAGGTCGAAGTGCAGCGGACGGTCGGTGACCGGATCGAACTGCACGTCCTTGGCGATAACCGGCTGGGTCTCCGAGCCGTACTTCAGGGTCACCAGGTGGCCCAGCAGCTTGCCGGTGTAGAGGTTCTTGCGGAAGTCCTTCTCGTTCACCGAGATGGCCACCGGCGCCTTGCCGCCGCCGTACAGGATGCCCGGGACCGCGCCCGCGCGACGGGTGGCGCGCGCGCCGCCGGTGCCGACGCCTTCGCGGACGTCCACGTTCAGAATGATCTCGGCCATCTGGCTCGCCTCAATGACAAATACGCCTGCGCCGACGGGCGCGCACAGGCGGGGTCGTAACCCTCGAATTCAAGAGCGCGGGCTATTACACGCAAGCGCCCTGCGGCGCAACCGCCCGGCCGCGATCAGTTCGGCCCGGGCTCCGTGGCCTCCAGAGCCGCGGTCGTCGCTTCGGCCGCGACAGGGCTGACCTCGGCGATCATGGTGTCGGGTGCCGGGGCCAGGGTGCGCGGCGTCACGGCCTCGGTCGTGCAGGTCGCCAGGTCCCGCACGATGTGGCGGCCGATGCAGAACATGTCCTCATAGCTGGGCCGCGAGGCCGCCAGGCACTGGAACAGGTTCAACTTGGACATATCGAGGCAGAACTGCGCATTGGCCTCGATGGATAGAGCTTCGGTGTTGCTGCGCGCATCTTCGCCACCGGCACCCAGAGCCGCGAGCGCAGCGATGGCCAGCGCATGAACGACGGCGGGCGTATACGGCCCTGACGACGCCGATCCGGCCAGCGACAGGCCCGAACCGCTGTTGGCGGCGGCGAACAGCCGGGCCGAATCCTCGGCGGACGGCAGCATCTGTCCGGCCGAGATGGTTTTGACCGAATCCAGCCGCACCTCACGGTTTGCGATCGGCTGGACGGCCCAGCGGCGGCGCGGATCGCGGCGTTCCTGGATGGTGTAGGCATCGCCTTCCACGCCCTCGGCGATGGCCGTCAGGGCGGCGACGTCCTGGTTCAGGGTCGCGACGATCAGCCCGGCGGCAGCATCGGCCCCCGGCAAGGTCGCGGCATAGGTCGGATCTCGAGAGATATTGGCGACAAGTTCGGCGCGGACGGTCGGATCCACGGCGAAGGACCGAACGCCCTGAACGAACTCGGGCGATTGCAGGGCCAGAATGGATCCATAGGCGATCATGCCGCGCGACAGGGTCGCCGGATCATAGGCGGCGCCCCGGCGCATGGCGGCCTGGATGGACTCCGCGTCCTGGAAGCCGCCAGCGGGGATGGTGCTCACGTCACGGATGAAGGCGACATAGATGGAGGCCGCATCGGCCACACCCTGGTTCAGGGCGAGCGGCGGCGGCGGCGGAGGCGGCGGGGCCTCGACGATCACGACTGGCTCAGGCTTGGAACAGGCCGACATCACGGCGGCGACAGCTGCGGCGATGATCAAGCCGCGCATTTGGCCCAGACGCATGGAAAGCTTCCCAACTGAGATCGTTGCCCGGCCTCGATACGGCTTCGGCAGGTGTGGGGAGTTATAAAGCGCCGCCGATCGTTTTCCGACGGTTAATCCCGACGGGCGAGTTCAACTCTCCGGCGCCGCGATTCCGGAGTTGAGGCGCTGTGTCGCGCTGAGCGACTGGGATTGGGTCTGCGAGGGCGCCTGCTGCGCCGGGGGCGATAGCGTCGCAGGCGCGGGCAGGGTCGCGGCTGGCCGTGTCGCAGGTTGCTCGACAGTGGGGCGTGGTGCCGTCGCCGCCCGGCTCTGGGTGGGAGCACCGACCGTGACCTGGCCGGCTGGCAGCACCGTACCGCGCGCGCATTGTCCGAGGTCGCGCACGACATGGCGGCCGAGACAGAACATGTCCTCGTAGTGCGGCCGCGACGCGGCCAGACACTGGAACAGATTCAACTTTGAGCTTTCGAAGCAGTCCAGGCTCTGGCGTTCGAACATCAGGGCGTCGGTGTTGGCCCGGGCGTTCTCGCCCGCGCCGTCCAGCAGGGCGAGTGCCGCGAGCGCCAGAGCGTTCTCGACCGACTGCGGATAGGGCGCGGCCCGACGGCGATCGGTCCCGCTGACGCCCAGCCCTGATCCAGACTGCACGGCCGCCGACAGTCGCGCCGCTTCCTCGGCAGGAGCGAGGTTCGGGCGGCTCAGCGATCTGACAGTGGCCAGGCGGCTCTCGCGGTCGGCCACATGGACCCTGGCCCAGCTGGTGCGGCCGTCGGCCTGGATGGCGTAGGCGTCGTTCTCCACCGAGTCCGCCGCCTCGCGCAGTTGGCGGATGTCGTCTTCGAGGGTCGCGATAATCAGGCCGGCGGCGGCATCCGCGCCAGGCAGGGTCGAGGCCGAGGCCGGGTTGCCCACGATCCGGTCGACCATCGCATTGCGCGTCGTCCGGTCGCGCGCGAAGGTCTGCACGCCGGTCACGAACTCCGGCGACTGCATGGCCAGGATTGCGGCATAGGCGATCAGACCGCGCGACACCTGCCGGGCGTCATAAGCTGCGCCACGACGCAGGGCCTGCTGGATCGCCTGGGGGCTCTCAAACCCGCCCCGCAGGGTCGCCATGTCCCGAGTATAGGCCAGATAGACCGCCGCTTCCTGGATGACATTGCTGTTCAGAGAGATCGGCGGGCGGGCCGACAGGGCCCGGGCCTGGACGGCAGCCAATTCGGCCTGGGCTTCGGCGCGCAGTTGCTCCTCTGACGGTCCCGCGGCGCATCCGGCGACGAGCACCACGGCCAGGATGGACGCGGCGGCCCGCGCGAGGGCAACTGGACGCATGAGACGAACTCCCCGTTGTTCTATCCGGTCAGCAGACGCCGGGCGCCGGGCGGATTTGAGGCGATGATCCGCCCGAACGCCTTCTCAGTCGAACAGTTTCGACACCGACTCTTCATTGGCGATGCGGCGGATGGCCTCGCCGATCAGCGGTGCGACGGGCACCGAGCGGATCTTGGCGCAGTTCACGACTTCCATCGGCTGTTCGATGGAATCGGTGATGACCAGTTCTTTCAGAGGGCCGTCGGTCACCCGCTGGACCGCCGGACCCGACAGGACGCCGTGGCTGATGTAGGCTGAGACCTGGGTCGCGCCGGCGTCCATCAGGGCTTTGGCGGCGTTCACCAGGGTGCCGCCCGAATCGACGATGTCGTCGAACAGGATGCATTCGCGTCCCTCGACGTCGCCGATGATGTTCATCACCTCGCTCTCGCCCGCGCGGGGGCGGCGCTTGTCGACGATGGCCAGATCGACGTTCAACCGCTCAGCGAGGGATCGGGCCCGCACCACACCGCCCACGTCGGGCGAAACGATCATCAGATTGCCGCGTTGGTAGTTATCCCTGATGTCCTGGGCCAGCACCGGCGTGGCCACCAGATTGTCGGTCGGGATGTCGAAGAAGCCCTGGATCTGACCTGCGTGCAGATCCATCGTCAGCACGCGATCCGCTCCGGCCCGGGTGATCATGTTGGCCACCAGCTTGGCCGAGATAGGCGTGCGTCCGCCGGTCTTCCGATCCTGCCGGGCGTAGCCGAAGTAGGGCATGACCGCTGTGATCCGTCTCGCCGAGGCCCTGACCAGGGCGTCGATGCAGATCAACAACTCCATCAGATTGTCGTTGGCGGGATAGCTGGTCGACTGGATGACGAAGACATCTTCGCCCCGGACGTTCTCCTCGATGACCGCGAACACCTCGTTGTCGGCGAACCGCTTCACCTGGGCCTTGGTCAGGGGCATGTCGAGGTGGTCGGCGATGGCCTGGGACAGGGTCCGGTTCGAGTTGCCTGCGAGCAGCTTCATCCGGTCATCCTTTCGCCGTCATCACGCCGCCAATGACGACGGGTCTGTGTGGCGCGCTCTTTAGCAGCCGCCGGGTTCGTCGCAAGCCGTCATCGCCGCGTATCCGGCGCATGGCGCGCGTCAAACGCCGGTGCTAGAGAACGCCGTCTCGATGTCCGGATTATCGTTCAAGGACGGTTCCGGCGGCGCGTGAAGAGGTTTCGACTTGCCGATCTCCCTGCGGTCTTCGTCCGTCCTGGCTCTGGTGGCCGTCTCCACGCTGACGCTGGCGGCCTGCAATGGCGGTGCCAACCGTCCTCGCCTCGCCTATGAGGAGCGCCCTGTCGAGCTGCTCTACAACACCGGCTACGAGCGGCTTCAGCGCAGCCGCTGGGCCGACGCCGTCGATTACTTCCAGGAAGTCGAACGCCAGCATCCGTATTCGGAATGGTCGCGTCGGGCGATCCTGATGCAGATCTACGCCTACTATCAGAACGGCAACTACGAGGAATCGATCGCGGCCGCGGATCGCTTCATCCAACTTTTCCCCGGCAGCCCCTCGGCCGCCTACGCCTTCTACATGCGCGCGACCTGCCACTTCGAACAGATCGTCGATGTCGGCCGCGATCAGGGTCGGGCCGAGCAGGCGCTGGCGGCGCTGCGCGACGTCGCCCGACGTTATCCCGGTTCTTCCTATGCCACCGACGCCGTGGTGAAGATCGACCTGGTCAACGACCAGCTGGCGGGCAAAGAAATGTCCATTGGCCGCTACTATCAGCGCGCCAATCAGCCGCTCGCCGCCATCGGCCGCTATCGAGCTGTGGTCGACAACGAGGCCTTCCAGCGCACCTCCCACACTCCTGAAGCCCTGTATCGCTTGGTCGAGGTTTATCTGGGTCTCGGCCTGAAGGACGAGGCGACCCGCAACGGCGCGGTGCTGGGCTACAACTATCCCGGCAGCCCCTGGTATTCCGAGGCCTACGCTCTCCTGACCGAGGAAGGCGTTCGTCCCGAGACCGAGCCGACCGCCCGCCGCGAAAGCTGGCTGCAGCGGATCATTCCGGGCTGATCGTTCCCGGACTGTTCTGGTCTAGAGTGGCGGCGATGACGAATCACGCCTCGCGACACGTCCCCTCATGCTGATCCGCCTGTCGATCCGCGACGTGGTGCTGGTCGATGTGCTCGATCTTGAGGTCGAGTCCGGCCTGACCGTGCTGACCGGCGAGACCGGTGCGGGCAAGTCGATCATCCTCGATGCCCTCGGCCTCGCCCTCGGTGGGCGAGGGGAGGCAGGTCTGGTCCGCGCCGGGGCCAAACAGGCCGTCGCCACCGCCGTCTTTTCGGCCCCCGATGACCCTGATCTCATCGCCCTGATCGCGGAGAAGGGCTTCGACGCCGAGCCGGGCGAGGACCTCATCCTGCGCCGCGTGGTGGCCGCCGACGGCCGTAGCCGGGCCTATGTCAACGACCAGCCCGCGGGCGTGGCAGCGCTGCGAGAGATCGGGTCCCGCCTTGTCGAGGTGCACGGCCAGCATGAGACCGTCGGCCTTCTGGACTGGAAGACCCACCGCGCCCTGCTCGACGCCTACGGTGGACTGTCGCCGCAACTGGGCGGCGTGGCGACGACGCACGAGAGCCTGAAGGCGGCCGAAACCCGGCTGCAGGCGCTCAAGGCCCAGGCAGCCGATGCGGCGGCTCGCGCCGAGGAGATTTCGCAGAACCTGGCCGAACTCGATGACCTTGACCCCCGCGAGGAAGAGGAGACCGAGCTGGCCGGCGAACGCGCCGTGCTCGGTGCCGCCGAAAAGGCCATGGCCGACCTCGCCGACGCCCGGACCCAGTTGGGAGGTGACAAGCTGAGCCAGCGCCTCGCCGCTGCGCTTCGCGCTGTCGAGCATGCGCGCCAGCGGGCGACCCAGGCCGGGGTCGGCGAAGACCACCCGGTCCAGGTGCGCCTTCTGTCCGCTGCCGAGGCCATTGATCGCACCCTGGTCGAGGCCACCGAGGCCATCGCTGAGGTGGACGCTGCAGCCAGTGCCTTCGATTTCGAACCCGGTCGTCTGGACAAGGCCGAGGAGCGGTTGTTCGCCCTTCGCGCCGCAGCCCGAAAACTCAACACCACCGTCCACGCCCTTCCGGCACTTCGCCTTGCCCTGCGCGAGCATTTGCGCCTCATCGAGGACGGGGCCGAGGCCCTGACCGTCGCGGGCCGTGAGGCCGCGGCCGCTCGGGAGGCCTATGACATCGCCGCGTCCCTGCTCAGCTCCGCGCGCGAGGCCGCCGCCGAGCGACTGGAGCGCGCCGTGGCCGAAGAGCTTGGCCCGCTCAAGCTGGAACGGGCCCGCTTCCGCGTGGCGCTGGAACCTGTGGCTGAGGGTCGACGCGGTCCGCTTGGAGTTGAGACCGCCCGTTTCGAGATCGCGACCAACGCAGGCTCACCCTTCGGTCCACTGGACGCCATCGCCTCCGGAGGCGAACTGGCCCGCTTTGCCCTGGCCATGAAGGCGGCGTTGGCGGGTCGCGAGGATCAGCGCCAGCCGGTCATGATCTTCGACGAGGTCGATCAGGGCGTCGGCGGTGCCGTGGCCGAGGCCGTGGGCCGGCGCCTGAAACGCCTGTCGACCGGGGCCCAGGTCCTGGTCGTCACCCACAGCCCCCAGGTCGCCGCCCGCGGCCACGCCCACTGGAAGGTCCGCAAGGCCGACACCGGCGGCGTCACCACCACCACGGTGGACACGCTGGACGACGCCGCCCGCCGCGAGGAGATCGCCCGGATGCTGGCGGGGGCCGTGATTACGGAAGAGGCGAGGGCGGCGGCGCGGGCGTTGATCGGTTAGGGCACAGACCCGCGACCATGGGCCGGGATTCTCGCCGGTTCTGCTATCGCGCCCGTCGTTTGGTCGCGGTCGCCTGACCAGGGGCAGGGAGGCCGCTTTGCCCCTCGGCGCGCCGGGTCGGCCGACCCGGTGCCGGATGCGCCTCCCAACTGTCGCCTTGCGGTGATAGGCTCGCCATCAAGCTTGACCGGGCGGGGGGAAACGCAATGGCCGAGACAAAGTACGCGGCCTTCATCAGCTACAGCCACAAGGACGAGGTCGTGGCCCGATGGCTGCACCGGCGGCTGGAGAACTATGCCATCCCGCGCGGGGCCGCGCCCGGCTATGGTCGCAAGGGCCTGTTCGGACGCCGGATCGGTCGGGTGTTCCGCGACCGGGAAGAGCTCCCGGCCGGTTATCCCCTGTCGGACAAGATCAATGAGGCGCTGGCACAGTCCGACGCCCTGATTGTGCTGTGTTCGCCCAACGCGGCAAAGAGCGAGTTCGTCAACAAGGAGATCGTGGAGTTCCAGCGTCTGGGCAAGGCCGACCGGATCTTTCCGGTCATCGTCGCCGGCGAGGATCATGAGATCTTCCCGCCCGCCCTGTCCGAAAAGCGCGAGATACTCGAAGCCGATATGCGGACCGGCAAGGACGGCCGGGACTCTGCCGCCCTGAAGGTGCTCGCCGGTCTGATGCGGCTGGAACCCTACGACCTGACCCAGCGCGAGGCGCGGGCGCAGAGACGCAGGCTGGGACTGGCAGGCTTGGGAATGGCGCTATTCTCTGCCTTGGCAGTGGCAGCTAGCTGGGGCTTCTACAAGGCCGACGAGAATGCTCAGCAAGCAAGAGAGACCTTGCACCGTTTTTTTGCAACGAATGGCGAACGCGCCCTGGCGGACAATAAGCCTTTTCTGGCGATCCGATACGCGCTGGCCGGCCAACAAATGTCGCCGGAAAGCAGGTCGGAGTATGAAGGGCTTCTCGCCAACGCCTACGGCCGAGTTGGTAATGATCGGGTCCTTGATGTCCTGAACGGTAGTATCAGTGCCGTGGCTTTCTCGCCCGACGGGCACCGTATCGTTTACGTTGGCAGTGATGGAGCCCTAAGGCTTTGGGATACCACGACGGACCGCCAGATCGGCGCGCCGCTGACGGGACATGACGGCGGGGTCTCTGCCGTAGCCTTCTCGCCGGATGGGCGGCGCATCGTTTCCGGCGGCACGGATACAACCCTTAGACTTTGGAATGCCGCCACCGGTCGTCAGATCGGAGAGCCGCTCATCGGGCACGAGCGACCGGTCTACGCCGTCGCCTTCTCGCCCGATGGGCAGCGTGTTGTTTCCGGCAGCGAAGACTATAGCTTGAGACTTTGGGATGCGGCAACCGGCCGACAGATTGGCGCGCCATGGAGGGGGCACGAACTCTCGGTATTGGCCGTGGCCTTTTCGCCGGATGGGCGGCGCGTCGTTTCCGGCAGCACTGGAGGACGCCTGAGGCTTTGGGATGCCGCGACCGGCCGCCAGATCGGCGTGCCGCTGACGGGACATGACGGCTATGTCAATGCCGTAGCCTTCTCGCCGGATGGGCGGCGCATCGTTTCCGGCGGCAGTGATGGAGTTTCGGGCAACGATGGAAACTTGAGGCTTTGGGATGCCTCGACCGGCCTCCAGATCGGACAGCCGCTCACGGAAGAAGACGTTAAGGCGGTGGCCTTTTCGCCGGATGGGCGGCGCTTCGTTTCTGGCGGTAAGGACGGTGCTTTAAGAATTTGGGATGCCGAGACTGGCCGTCAGATCGGCTTGCCATTGGCGGGACACGACGGCACCGTCTTCACCGTGGCCTTCTCGCCGGATGGGCGGCGCATCGTTTCCGGTGGCGGTGATGGAACCTTGAGACTTAGTGATGCCGCAACCGGCCGCCAGATCGGCGCGCCGCTGGCGGGAGACGATGACGGCGTTAATGCTGTGGCCTACTCGCCGGACGGTCGCCACGTGGTTTCCGGAGGTAATGATGGAACCCTGAGACTATGGGATGCCGTAACGGGCAGCAGGATCGGGGAGCCGCTCAGGGGACATGAGGGCACGGTCTATGGCGTGGCCTTTTCGCCCGATGGGCGGCGCATCGTTTCCGGCAGCTGGGACCAAACCATGAGACTTTGGGATGCGGCGACCGGCCGCCAGGTCGGCATGCCTCTCACAGGAGGCGATGGCGTTGTCTTTTCCAGCGTCAACGACGTGGCCTTCTCTCCGGATGGGCGACGAATTGTTTCCGGCAGTTCGGAGATCTTGAGACTTTGGGATGCCTCGACCGGCCGCCAGATCGGCGAACCGCTCGTAGGACATTCATATTCTGTCCAAGCCGTGGCCTTCTCGCCGGATGGGCGGCGCATCGTTTCTGGCAGTTGGGACGGAAGTCTGAGACTTTGGGATGCGGCGACCGGCCGCCAGATCGGCGCGCCATTGAGGGGGCATGGGGGGGGCCTGGACTTTGGTGCCGAGTGGGTTGAGGAAGTAGCCTTCTCGCCAGATGGGCGCCTCATCATTTCTTGCGGCAATGATGGTACCTTGAGACTTTGGAATGCTGAGACCGGCGGCCAGATCGGCGCGCCGTGGAGGGGGCATGACGGGGGGGTAGTGGCCGTGGCCTTCTCGCCCGATGGGCGGCGCATCGTTTCCGGTGGAGCCGATAGAACATTAAGAATTTGGGATGCCGCGACCGGCCGCCAGATCGGAGCGCCGCTGAAGGGACATGAAGGCGGGGTCAAAGCCGTAGCCTTCTCGCCGGATGGACGGCGCGTTGTTTCAGGCGGTGGGGATGGAACCTTGAGATTCTGGGACGTTTCTCGCCTTGTTGTGTCATGGGATGTCATGGCGCGGGAAACCTGCCTCGACATTCTGGCCCGATCCGGACGCGGTTTTAGTCAGGCTGAGATCGATGCCGATCCACTCCTGTTCTCAGAATGGAACGACCCGACCCGCGACGTTTGTGCCGGCGTCCCCGGCGTCCCGCCATTGCCTCGCCCAGAGCCCGCAGCGTGACCCAAAAGCGCCGCAGCACGACCGCGATCCTCGGTGTCCTTACGGCTGTCGCGGTCGTCGGTCTAGGCACATGGGGATGGACTCTGCAATCGGCGGAGCCCGCCGATGCCGTCTACAGGGCGATCCAGGCCCTTGTCCTCAGTGACGGCTATCGGGAGCTGGGTGAGGCCTTGCCGGCGGCGCGCCCCTTGCTGGAGGTGACGCGTTGGCTGGGCGCGTCCCTCGCCTTTTATGCGGTCGCTCGGTTGGTCTGGGCCAGCCTCGCGGCGCGGCGCGTCACGCACAGGGCCAGGGGCTGGCGCGGCCATATCGCCGTGGTCGGAGACACCTCCTCCGCGGATCGGCTCAGCGAGACGGCGTCCGGAAAGACGCTGAAACACAGGGTCGTGCAGTTGCGCACCCCGGAACAGCGCCCCGACCAGGTCGGCCGGCTCATCCGCCTGCCCTTCCATGGCTTTGATCATGACGGGCTGGACGAGGCGGGTACGATGAGGGCGCGGCGGCTCGTGATCGACCTTGCCGACGACGGCGCGGCGGTCGATCTGGCCCTGTCGGCCCAGAGGCGGTATCCGGACCTGTCCATCCTGACCCGTCTGAAGGACGGCAACCTGTTGCGGAGCCTGCATGATTTTCCCGGCGGTCAGACCTTGAGGGCCTTTTCTGAGGCCGAGGCCGCAGCCCGGGAGGTCGTCCGCCGCCACCCCCTGTTTCTGCTCGCCCAGGATCGGGGGCATGGACGCATTCATGCGTTGGTGATCGGCGATGACGACTGGGTCGAGGCGCTGCTGAGCGAGATCATCCTGTCGTCGCGCACCCTGACGCTGGACAAGCCCGCCCTGACCGTGGCCGTGGCTCAGCCGGATGGGTTCAGGCGACAGCTGTCGGCGCGATATCCCGAGCTCGACCGAGAGGCTGCGGTCAAGGTGGTCGCCTTCGACGCCGCGACCGGCACCGTCCCGCTTGAGGTTGGCACGGACCCAATCACGGCAACCTATGTGGCCTTCGCCGACGGCGGGCGTTCGCTTTCCGTCGCCCTCGCGGTCAGGAGACAGGCCCTGTCGGAGTCCGGCCTTGACGGACCCCTGTTTACGCGCACAGCGGGTGATCAGGGCCTGGCGCGCCCGGCGGCGGGCGCGGCGCTTTCGGCTCAGGACATGATCCCGTTCGGCAGTCTGACGGATGTGATCCATGCCACGGGCGTGCTGTCAGAATCGGCTGACCGGGCCGAGCGAGACTGGCACGAGGCCTATCTGCGGCTGAACCCGACGTCTGACGCCGCCGTGTCGTGGGATAAGCTGAGCGAGGAGTATCGCCTGTCGAACCGGCGCGCGGTCGCCCATGCCTATGCCAAGCTGCACGACGCCGGTTTCGACCTTCGTCCCTGGCTGGCGACGGCCAGGCCGTGGGACGAACTGCCGGCGCTCGCGCCGGGCGAAACTCTGTTCCGAAACGAGGCCGAGCTGATGCGTCTGGCGGAGCTGGAACACGAACGCTGGAACGCCGACCGGCGTCTTCTGGGCTGGCGTCTGGGCGAGAGCGCGGATGAACCGGGAGAGCAGGACAGGCTCAGAAAGCTGCATCCCTGCCTGATCGATTTTGCCGACCTCCCCCCCGACATCCAGCGCTACGACATCGAACTGATTCGCGAGCTCGACCAGATGCTGCCGAGGAAGAAGGGCGGGCTGAGGCGGCCCTGAACCGGGTAGACCCGCCGGAGACAGAGTTTTTCAGCGGTCCTCGCCCGGCCTCACACCCCCAGAATCCAGCCCTCCTCGTCCTGGACCCGGGCCACCAGGGCCTCGTCGGTGCCCTTCTTCGGGCCGAAGGCCATGGACAGGTCGCCGCGCTCGTCCAGCAAGGCCAGGGCCTCGGCCGTCGTTCGGACCTGGGCCTGATCCTTGAACTCTCCGGCAGCGACGGTGGTGGGCCACATCGAGGGCCAGACCTCGGCGACGAGCACCGACAGCGGTTCGAGGTCGGCGGTCTCCAGCGCGCGCCAGCCGGTGCCGAAGGGCCAGACGGCGGCGGAGGCCCCGAGGCTCTCCAGCAGGCGCCGTACCATGGGGATGCCGACCAGGGTCTGGCCGCCGACGGCACCCGCCCCGTGCATCTGCCAGTTCGACTTGGGCTGCAGCTTGCCACCCTTGATGGCCAGTTCGGTGGCCCGGTACTCGGGGATGTCCGCGCCGGAGCCGGCGGGGGGCTTGGTCGTGGTCAGCCAGCGCTGGGCCTGCTTGGCCGGCGCGCCCCAGAAGGGCCAGGCCTCGTCGGTCATCAGCCGGTTCATCTTGGCCGCGACCTGATAGCGGTTGTTGGTGTTGTCGGGCTTGTCGACGATGTTGGACGCCACGAACTTCCAGGTCGCCGACCAGGCCGGGGAGTCCTTCAGGCCCAGCCGCGCGGCCGTTCCGACCGGATAGCCGAACGAGAAGTCGAACCCGAGCAGGACCCGGTCGCCGCGCTTGGCGTGGTCGGCCAGCAGGGTGCGGATCATCGCCTCGCCCTCGGCCCGCGTCGCGACGTTGTGGGTCTCGGTATAGAGGCGGAAACGGACGTCCCGCTTGGCCACGCCGATCCAGACCGAGTTCTCGCCCAGCTTCTTGCCCTCGGCGGCGGTCCAGTCGGCGATGATATAGGCGTCGAACAGGCGGGCCACGGGGGCTCCTTGGGCAAGGCGGGGCAGGGGAAATCGAGGCGGCTCTTTAGTCCCTTCGCCTGCCCCGCGAAACCCCTAGGCCGCTTTCAGCAGGGCCTCGAGGTGGCTCAGCCAGCGCCGTCCCAGCCTCAGGGCTTCGGACGGCGAACCGGCCTGTGCGGGTGCAAGGGCGTTCCACAGGGCCAGCTCGAACTCTGGCCAGCGGGCGTCTGCGAACAGCAATCGCAGCGTCACCTGCTCGGCGTCCGGTGCCATGACGTCCAGCGCCTTGCGCGCCTCACCGCGCCGGACCCGCGCAACCACATGCCCATCGACGATGATCTCCCCGCCCTCGATCTCGTCGAAGCCGTAGACCAGGCCATGCGCCCCACGGTCCCAGAGGACGGCGATCTGGCCGGTGTCGAAGTCCAGGCCCGCCGCCTTGCCTTCTGCCTGGGCCATGGCCTCCACTTCGGGGGCGCGACCCAATGACTTCAACAAGGCCCGGCGCAAGCGCCGCTCGGGCTCCATCCACCAGTTCAGCGTCAGCGCAGCTGTGGTCAGGGCGGCCGCGGCCAGCGACACCAGCAGGATGACGCGCAGCGCCTCGCCCATCAGTCCGCCAGCTCGACCACCACCGGCACATGGTCCGACGGTTTGTCCATGTCGCGCGCATCGCGGTGGGTCTCGACGCCCACGAACCGGTCCGCCGCCTGCGGTGACAGCAGGTGAAAGTCGATGCGGATGCCTTGATCCCTCTGCCAGGCCCCGGCCTGATAGTCCCAGAAGGTGTAGGTGCCCGGCGGCTGGTTCCCCAACTCCCCGGCCTCATAGAGCCCTAGTCCTTTCAGCGCCCGGAACGCTGCCCGGCTTTCCGGCTGGAACAGGGCGTCTCCCAGCCAGGCGTTCGGGGTCTTGGCGTCCTCCGGCGTCGGAATGACGTTATAGTCCCCGCACAGGGTGAAGGCCTCTTCGTGGCTCAGCAGGTCGCGGGCATGGGCGTTTAGCCGCGCCATCCACCGCATCTTATAGTCAAACTTCTCGGTGCCGATCGGATTGCCGTTGGGCAGATAAAGGCCGCCCACCCGCACGGGTCTGGGAGCCTCGATCACGGCCTCGATATAGCGGGCCTGATCCTCGAGGTCGTCACCCAGCAGGTCCGATCCCGGCAGCCCGCGTCGTACGTCCGACAGCGGCAGTTTCGAGAGCAGCGCCACGCCGTTGTACGACTTCTGGCCGTGGACCTCGACGTTGTAGCCGAGGCTTTCGAAGGCTTCGCGCGGGAACTTCTCTTCGACGGTCTTGATCTCCTGGAAGCAGACGACGTCGGGGGCCGCGGCTTCCAGCCACGCAAGCACGGTGGGCAGCCGGGCGTTGACTGAGTTGACGTTCCAGGTGGCGATGCGCATCGCCGAGAGCCTAGGCAGCGTCGCCCCACCCGGCAAGCGCCGCGCGCCAGCCGGGTGGCGGCGTCAGGACCCTAGGGCTGGGTCGTGGCCGGAGGGGCCGGGACGATCGTCATGGTGCAGCCGCCGCCGATGCGCTGGGCGGTCTCGCACGGATAGACTTGCTGCACTTCAAAGGTGGTGTTGAAGCGAACGATCATACCGTTGCCGGCCGCGCACTTGGCTTCATAGAAGCTGCCATTGGCGTTGGCGCCCATGTAGCGCCCCTGCGTCACGTCGCAGGCGGCAGCCTCGGCGTTGGAGGCCATGCGGGCCTTCAGCGTCGCGGCCTGTTCGTCGACGGTCGAGAACCGGCAGCTACCGTTCTGGGTGATGATCTGGGCGCACTCCGTCACCTTCCAGCTGGTCGCGAGGCGTTCGATCCAGGCACCGTCCAGGCCGTTGCACCCGATCTCATAGATCAGATTGTCTTCGCGCGACTTGCCGATGGAGGCACCCTGGTCGACGGCGCAAGTGATGCCTGCCTCCGCAGCATAGGTGCTGACGACGCGCACGACGTCGGTGTTCTGGGGAATGGTGCACTGGGTGCCGACGTCTGCCGCCGGATCGCGGGCGCGCTCGATATCGGCCTGACCCGCCAACAGGACGCAGTCTACGGCCTGCGGCGGCGTGGAGTTGATCAGGATGTACCCCGGTCCCGAAGCGCAGACCGCCTCATAGCTCAGGGCACCCGTGTCGGTCTGACCCAACAGGTTCGCCTGTGTCACCTGGCAGCCGACATTGGCGGCCGTGGCGATGACCTGGGCCCGCTGCGCCAGTTCCTCAGGCGTCGGAGGGGGAGGCGCGCTGTTGCGATTGCGGCGGTTGCGTCCGGTCTCGTCGGGGTTCTGCCGGGTCGGGTCGGTAGCGACTTCCGGCAGCTGGTTCTGCTGCTGGCCGCCGCTGTAGACGGCACCACCATCCTGTGCCGACACGGGAGCGGCGAAGAACGCCAGGGTCAACGCCGATCCGGCGGCAATGAGGAAACGGGGCATGGACACGAAGGGGGGCTCCTTGACGCTCTGGGCTTCGCGATCAGCCTTGGCGACCGCCCGGGACGAGGTCAAGACCACGACACTGCGGAAACTGGACGCGCCCCTGAACGCCCGCTAGGGTGAGCCCGTTGCGATTGGAGACGCACTTGGCCGACGGCGGCGTGATTCTTGACGACCCGGTCGAGCCGATGGCGACGGCCCGGGGGCTGTCCTATCCCCTTGGGGCCATACCGGAGCCCGGAGAGGCAATCGAGGCCGCGCCCGGAGTTCTCTGGCTGCGCATGCCGCTGCCGATGGCGCTCAACCACGTCAATGTCTACGCGATCGCCGACGGCGACGGCTGGGCCGTGGTCGATACGGGCCTGAGAACACCCGACACGGTCTCCGGATGGGAGGAGGCCTTGGCAGGCCCTCTGGGTGGCCGACGGGTGACGCGGGTGATCTGCACCCATATGCATCCCGATCACATCGGCCTTGCCGGTTGGCTCTGCGAGCGGTTTGACGCACCCCTGCTGATGACGCGGCTGGAATACGTCACCGCGCGCATGCTGATCGGCGACACCGGCCCGGCCCCCGACAGCGGAGCACGCTTTTTCCGCGCCGCCGGCTGGGACGAGGCGCGGATCGAGAAATGGCGTGCCTCCTACGGCCTGTTCGCCAAGGGCGTCGCCCCACTGCCATCGGGCTACCGTCGCCTCAGCGAATGCGATGTCCTGACCATAGGCGACGACGACTGGACCATCCTGATCGGCGACGGCCATAGCCCGGAGCACGCCTGCCTGTGGCGCAGGTCAGACAATGTCCTGATCTCGGGCGACCAGTTGCTGCCCAAGATTTCGTCCAACGTCTCGGTCTGGCCGACCGAGCCCCTGGCCGATCCCCTGGGCGACTGGATGAGCTCGCTGGACAAGCTGGAACAGATTCTGCCCGCTGACACCTTCTGCCTGCCCGGGCATGGAGAACCGTTCACCGGCGTCTTGCCGCGCATCGAGGCGCTGAGGCGCGGACACGAGGTGGCGCTCAAGCGGCTCGAACGCACCTTGAGGTCACCCAGCCGCGCGGTCGACGGGTTTTCCGCCCTGTTCGCCCGGCCTGTCGGCGACGGCCTTTATGGCATGGCCACCGGCGAGGCGATCGCGCACCTGCATTATCTGGAGCGGCGAGGCCGCGCCGAAAGACAACCCGACGCCGACGGCGTCGACTGGTGGACCCTCACATCCAAGGAGAGCGAGGCATGAGCGAGCCCGTGCTGACCGAGCTGAACGGCGGTGTCCTGACCGTCACCCTGAACCGGCCCGAGAAGAAGAACGCCATCACCCAGGCCATGTATGCGGCTCTGGCCGAGGCGACGAACCGCGCTCGCTCCGACGACGCGGTGCGGGTGCTCCTGTTCCGGGCGACTGGCGACAGCTTCTCGGCGGGCAACGACATCGCCGACTTCATCGCCATAGGATCCTCAGGTGGTGGTCAAGTGGTCGATGCCCCGGTGTTCCACTTCCTCAAGGCGCTGGCCGATCTCGACAAACCGGCCATGGCCGCCGTGCGCGGCCGGGCTGTGGGCATCGGCCTGACCCTGCTTTTGCACTGCGACATAGTCGTGGTGGCCGAGGACGCCCTTCTGTCGGCTCCCTTCGTCAACCTGGCCCTGGCTCCGGAAGCGGCGTCGTCGCTCCTGTTGCCGATGGTCTTGGGGCACCAGCGGGCCTTCGAGATCTTTGCCCTTGGCGAACCCATCGATGGCCGGACGGCCCAGGCGTGGGGCCTCGCCAACCGCGCGGTTCCCGCCGATCAGGTCGATGCCTTGGCCGCAGAGCTGGCGGCCAAGATCGCGGCCCGCGCGCCCAACTCGATCCGCAAGACCAAGCGCCTGATGCGCGACGCCGAGCGGCTGTGGGCCCTGATGCAGGAGGAGGGCAAGGCCTTCGGTTCCCAGATGTCCAGCCCGGAGGCCATGGAGGCCTTCATGGCCTTCACCCAGAAGCGGGCTCCCGTGTTCGGCTGAGCCGTCGGTCAGGCAGCGAAGACCTTCTTCATCAGCCCTTCCAGCGCCGCGGCATCCACGGCGTCGAACGCGGCCTTTCGGGTCGCGTCGACGTCGAAGACGGCGACGAGTTCGCCCTGGCGGTCGAAGACAGGCACTACGATCTCGCTCTCTGAGCGGCCGTCGCAGGCGATATGGCCTGGAAAGGCATGGACGTCCTCCACGACCTGGGTCCGGCCGGTTTCTGCTGCCGCGCCGCAAACCCCCTTGCCGAACGGGATGCGCAGGCACCCCAGCGTGCCCTGGTAAGGCCCGACCACCAGTTCGCGCTGCTTCGTCGAATCGACGACGTAGAAGCCTGTCCAGAAATAGTCCTCAAAGGCGTCGGCCAACATGGACGACACCGTCGCCATCCGGGCCACACGGTCGGGTTCGCCGTCAAGCACGGCGAGGATCTCGGCCTCGACCTCCGCGTAGCGGGCGGCCTTGTCGGCGGGGCGGTCTGAGCGGGCAACGTAGGACATCAGGATCACGGCAGAGGCGAAAACGGACGGGGCACATAGGGTCGACAGCCCCCGAAAGCGAGGCCGCCGCTCGCCTGTGAGGGGTAAACCGCTGAATTCTGTGGACGAAGCATGGCCACGCCTCATTAGCGCCATTGTGCGGCAACGCTTTGTCGTCGAACCGCGTTAACCATGTTCGTAAGTTCACTGGACCCGAACGCGGGATTGGGAAATGGTCAACGTCGGGTGCGGCCACAGCCGACGCAGAGCGGGGTTCGAGGATGCGCGACAGCGAAGCCACGACGGATGAGCGTCCCGATCGCCGCGGGCGACGGTCTGCCGCCGCAGTGGGTGTCATCGCTCTGGTCGCGATGCTGGCCGGATCGGTCGCGAGCTGCGGGAACCCCAGCCTGCCGTTCGCAGGCGGTGGAGAGACTGCGGCCAGCAATGCCTGCCCCCGGCCTCAATCCGTCACAGGGTCCGAGTTCAACGCCCAGGAAGCGGGTCTGCGCCAGCTTCGCCGTGCGGCGTTCCGAGGTGACTTCTTCGCCCAACTGGAGCTGGGCACACGCTATGCGGCGCTCCGGGCCACGGACAAGAACATCGAGGACCCCATCGAGAGCGCGGTCTGGACCGGACTGGCCCTGGCTAACGACGAGGGATTTGCCCCGATCAACCGGGTGGACCGGGGCGGGTTTGGCGGCTGGCGTCCAGTGTCCCGCTACGACGACTGCCGCGCCTGGGAACGGCATGTCGCCTATCAACGCCTGGACGGCCAGTTGTCGCGCATGACGATGGAAGAGCAGGCCGAGGTCCGCAACCGGATGATCTACGTCCTGTCTACCCAGGACGCTGACGGCTTCCGCACGCTCGCTCGCCTGCATGACGCGCTTTACGGACCTTTCGGTGAACCTTCCGACAACCGCGAGGCGCGCGAGGCCCTGGGCCGGAACTCAGGGGGCCAGACGGACCGGCGCCGCGGCGGTTATCCGTCTGCGATCGGGCTGTTCCCCCGAAATGACGTCGACGCCTATCTCTACAACTATCTGGCGGTGCAGACCGGCGATGTCGGTGCCTACGTCCTGCTCAAGGATTTCGAGCGCTCGACGCCCGCACGATCGCGCTACGGCGCCTTCGTCGAAGCCAAGGCACGTCAGTGGGTGCCGCCCTATGAGTTCTATCCCAATGAGGCTCCGGAATCTGGCGTGCCCTTCTCGGACGAGAGCCGGCCGCGCGGCGACGCCTATGAGTATGCGCTTGGCCGGGTGACCGAGCTGCCCTTCCTCCACGTCGGGCGGGCCCTGCGCTATCTGGGCGTGACCGAAACCGTCGCAGAGCAGGCCAGCGACCTTTCGGCCCGGCAGATCCAGACGCTGGAGGCCATGCTCGGCCACAACATGGAGTCGCGTCTCAGCGCCATCGAGATGGTGCGCGCCATCCAGCTGGCGGCGGTGAACGGGTCGTCGGAAGCCCAGCTGGTGCTGGCCGTCATGTATTCCGAAGGGATCGGCGTGCCGCCGGACTATGCGCGCGCCTTCCACTGGTACGACCAGGCCGACAAGCAGGGCTCGCCCGAAGCCAAGTTCGCCATGTCGACCTACTTCGCCCTCGGCGTCGCCGGCGTGGCCGATCAGGACAAGGCCCAGGCCGTGGCGCTTCGCATCGATTCGGCTCTAGCGGGCTTCGGCCCCTCGGCGTCTCGCCTGCAGGCGGTTCTCGCCCAGGTTTCCCGTTCGCAACGCCGCTAAGGAGGCGCTGATCCGATGAAGACTTTCGCGCTCACCGTCTCCGCCGCAGTCCTCATCAGTGGCCTGGCCCTGACGGCCCCCGACGCCCAGGCCCAGACGGCCGCCCGGGTCGAGAGCCAGACGCGTCCGAACTTCGGCCTCCTGCTCGACCCGCCAACGCGTCAGAGCCGCCCCAGTCAGCATCGTCGGTGGTCCGATGGCGCGCACCGGCCAAGCCAGCGGCCGGACTATCGCCCCCCCTACGCTGCCGGCAGCGAGGAGATCGTGTTGGTCGACTGCGGCGGCAATCCGGGCACCGGTGCGGTCGAGGCAGCGGTTCAGCGGGTCCGGCCGGGCGGGACGCTGGTGATCCGGGCGCGCAGCGGGCCCTGTGTCGGCTGGCTCAACATCGACAAGCCCATGACCATCATCGGCGAGGGTGGCTTTGATCCCCGCCGCTGGACCCAGAACCCGACCGCGACGCTACAGGCCCCTGACGGGGTTCCTTGCATCACGGTAGCGCAAGGGGTGCGGCTGGAGCTGCGGGACATCGTTCTGGCTTCGCCCAATGGCGGGGATGCCGCCTGCGTGGTCGGCTACGGCGCGGACATCGTCATGAGCCGTGTGGGCTTCCGCCACGTCGGCGACGAGGCCGCCATCTACGCCGACGGCGGATCGGTCGAACTGCGTGACACCGTCATCGATGCCCAGACGGTCGCTCCTGCCATCGTCATGGACGGCGCGACGTTGAACGCCTGGGAGACGGTGGTGACGGGGGCCCAGTCCGGCATCGACATCACGCCGGGTGCCGGCGAGCCCTCGCGCATCGACTCTGTGACCCTGTCCGGCGTCGAGACTCCCAACAATTTCGGCCCACGCGCTATTGGCCTGCTCGTCCGCGCGCGCCGCGACTACGGCCGTGTCGAGGTCACCAACAGCCGCATCTGCGGCTATAGCGAAGGCGTCGCGGTCGAAGGGGCTTCGGTGTCGATCGAAGGCTCACGCATCTGCCGCTCCGACAAGGGGCTGGTGCTGTACAACGGCGAGCTCACCTTGCTGGACAGCCGGGTCCGCGCCCGCACCATCGGCCTGGCGGCCGTTTCCGGCCGGGCGGTGGTGAGGAACAACAGCTTCGTCGGGGTGCTGGACGTCTTCTATCGCGAGTACCGCGCGAACATCGACGCTTCTGGCAACCGTGTCTGGACCGATGGCCCGCTCTGCCGCCCCAGCTTCCGGCCCCGCTATCGCGACCGCTATGAGCCGCAGTGGAGCCAGCGACCCGATCAGGGCTGGGTCTGCGAGTATTCGCCCTATCCACGCGACTGGTGGGACGAAATGGACGGTGCCTACGGCGACCCCTACGACGACTACTTCTATACGCCTGACAGTTACGGCCGCTTCCAACAGGGCTATGGCTGGTACGACAGCTCGGGCCGCTACATCGACGACGCCCGCTTCCAGGGCGACAGCCGCTGGCGCGAGCGCTGATCTGTCGACAGGGGCCGGCTGACGTCAGATCAGGGTCGTGCCGTCGTCGCCGACGGACCGCAGGGACGCTTCGAAGTCCATCAGGATCTCCATCAGTTCATCGCTGCCCAGAGGTGCGGCCTGGCTGCTGAACCTGTATCGCGAGAAGCTGATAACGTGCTGGAGCGCGCCGATCTGCTCGCCCAGGCTCTGGAACATCGACGGAGCTTCCAGAAGAAAGGTTCGAAACGCCATCGGATTTCCGTCCAGCGTCAACGAGCCATAGGCGGTGTCATAGACTTTCAGCGTTTCGCGCACCTCGTTGAACGTTCTCGCGATCTCTGCTCGTATGAACTTTCTGCTGCGATCAATGTAATCGAGAGCCATGACATCCGCTGGACCATCGGGCTTGAGGTTTCCGATCATCTTGGACACAGATGCGAGTTCATCTATCATTTGGTTGAGCGACCATTTATAGTATAGAAATCCCTTCCAGCAGAATATACCCTCATGATACTGTTCTCGGCTAAGTCGTAAGGTCCTTCCAAGAGATTCTATGTGATCGTCGGGCGTATTGGAAAGAATTTTTGTGGCCATCCGCTCAACGGAGCCCAGGTTAGCGACACCGTCACTTGCCATGCTAAGCTGGACTAGGGGTCTGATCTCGGCCTTCACAAACTCGAGCATTCCGTGAAGATCAGAATTGCTCAAGACAAAGTAGCATTCTGCCGGGGAAACTCCAAGGCGCGCCAGTTGCTCTCGCATGAGGAAAGGATCAAGCGATGGTAGTTTTTCCAGGACCGAGAGCACGGTCCAGTCGGTCTGGTCCGGGGTGATTCCGAAAACCTCTCTCATCGCGGACTCATAGTTGATCTGATCAACAAATATATACATTCCTCCGTTCTTTAGATCGCGACCATCTATCGGAATGACGATCTTCAATGCTGAAGATCGACCGTCTTGAAATCGATCGTATTCATTGCGCCGCAGTCGATGCTTGATGATCAGGCAGCGGTTCAGTTTCGGATTGAAGAATAGCGGGCGATCCTGCCATTCACTCGTTTTGCCTTTCTCTCTGTAGATTTTGAGCAAATTGAGAACGCGCGCTGTCGAGGCCGACCGCTCCAGATTTTCAAAACTGCGATACGAACGGTCAGCCACGGCAGAATTCTCCTCTTCATGTCTCCTCACTCAGGGTCACTACCCATCTTTCCGATGGTTCGTTTCAGGCTGAAAAGCCCTGAAGGCATGAGAAGAAACAGCCGCGGAACGTAAACGTTTAGTTGAAGCGGGAGATGGCCTGTCATTTTCAACTCAGCGGAGCAAATTAATCCTGTTACGGCCTGCTTATTCATGCGCCAAACGAAGCGATGACTGCCATTATGGTGGATGAGTTGCTAACAGCGCTGGCGCATCCGCCGATTGGTACCTCGAGCCATCGGTGAACGCGGCGTCCCGCAGCGCGGAAACCCCTGTCTCAGGTCCACGATCCGGTCGGCGCGAAGGAGGAGCCCGGCAGGGCCTGGCAATGCGGACCCGGCCCGGGTCAGGCTCGAGGAGGTGGTAGGCCCGGAGGGCCTGAACAATACGTAGTTTTTCAACGACTTAAGGTGTCAGCCCACACCAAACTGCAGCCAATCAGATCAAATGCTTAGGTCGGAATGTCAAACCCTCCAAGCCGGTGGTGGGGTCGGTTCGCGAAAGGCTGTCGGTGCCTGACGTGTGGAGGGACTAACGACAGTGCCCACGGGGCCTCGCTAGAGTCTCAGCATCAAGGCTGGCCCTAGCTGTTCATTGGGAACGGCGCGGTGGGCCGAGACTGGATCGGGTCCAGAAAGGGCTCCGGGGCTAATGTCTCCAAACGACACCGTGCAGAATGACAGCTTTCGACCCTGAGAAGCCGTTCGATATGTCTGCTCTCAGCAGGATGGCAAAGCCCGTCACGTGACACGTTTGTAGCCGATCTCATTGGCTCGCAGATCGCGCCGACTGAACTGGCTCAATTTCATCTCGTCACCGACGAAAGAATCTTGCCTGACTTTGCTGCGGCGCGACGGGCGAGATGGTAAAGTCGGGAAGCGCCTTCATCATGGCGCACAGCCACTTCCGTCTCTTCTCCGTAAGTCCGCTTCAGGAAGTCGTGGATCAGCTGTTCAGCTTGCTGTCTGGGCTGAATGATCTCTGCGCTCAGGGGACATTCCGTGCGGCTGTGATAGGTCGCGTAGACCTTCCCTTTTTCCTCGAAGATGTTCCCGATCGTATACGGGTAAAGAGCACAATCCATGGGCCGATCTGCATGGATCGTGCACCCCATGTCCCAATTCGGGCATGGTCCCCGTCCGTTTGACGACAATCGATAAACGCGACCGGCTCGCGCGATCGACAGATGGCCTGACCGTCCTGCGAAATGGCGTTCATACTCGGCTTCATTTAAAAGAAGCCCATGCAGGTCCCGACAGCAATTCTGGTCCACAGTGCATCTAAGGCAGGGATTTGTCATAAGCTCGCACTACTGTGGACCAATGCTCCGAAACAATGGATCACAGAATTCTTAAAGCAACGTCAACGGACGAGAGAATGTTACACTCGCGCTGACGGTGAAACCGCCGGTGATGGTCTGGACAGGGCCAATTGGTAGTGTTCGTTCCGTTGTCCACACATAGCGGCTGTTGGTCAGATCCGTTGTGCGGTCGGGTCTGCGATGTCCGTTTTCGGCGGCCCCTCTAGGCCCATCCTGTCAAACCTTATGTATTTCAATATCGTATAGGCGGAGTGGTAGGCCCGGAGGGACTCGAACCCCCAACCAGACCGTTATGAGCGGTCGGCTCTAACCATTGAGCTACGGGCCCCCGGGGCTCGGCCTTCGCCTAGCAGGCACCGCACGCGGACGAAAGCGGGGACCCTGTCAGAGAAATCATTCCGATGAACGGTAGCTGCAAGCGGAGCCGCGCGGCCGTTCAGGCGTTGGCCATCATGGTCTCGCCACAGCCGTCCCGGAGACTGCGGCTGTCGCTCGAATTCGTCTCCGAAAGGCTGTCCATGAAAACCCTTCCTGCCCTGATGCCCCGAGCCTTGATGTTGGGTGCCGCCGTCATCGGCCTGTCCGCTCCGGCGGCCCTGGCCCAGTCCGCACCCGCTGCACCGATGCAGGTTCACGCCATGGCGGCCCAGCCGGCGCTCAATCTGTCGGCCTATGGCGAGGTCAAGGTCGCGCCCGACATGGCGACCCTGACCTTCGGCGTCATGACGGAGGCTGTCACGGCGCAAGCGGCCATGGCCGACAACGCCCGGCGCATGGCCGAGGTGTTCGCCGCCCTTCGCCGCGCCGGCATCGAGCCGCGCGACATCCAGACCTCGGGGCTGAACCTGTCGGCCCAGTACGACTATCAGCCGGATCAACCGCCCCGTCTGCGTGGCTATCAGGCGTCCAACCGGGTGACGGTGAACATCATGGACCTGGAACAGGTCGGCACCGTCGCCGACGCGGTGGTCGCCGCCGGGGTGAACCAGATCGACGGCATCGGCTTTGGTCTTCGCGATCCAAAGGCCGCCGAGGATCAGGCGCGTGTGCTGGCCGTGCGCGCACTGCAGGACAAGGCGCGGCTCTATGCTCAGGCCCTGGGGGTCGAACTCGGCGCGATCCGCTCCCTGAACGAGGGCGGCGGCTATTCGCCCCCGCCGCCGATGCCGGTCTTCGCCATGGCCCGGGCCGAGATGTCTGACGCCTCGACCCCACTCGCCGCGGGCCAGCTGACGGTCCGCATCGACATCACCGGGACCTATGATCTGAGGTGATCCGACATCGTCTCCTCCCCGTCGGCCTCTTGGCCGATGGGGAGGTGGCTCGCAGCGAAGCGGAGAGACGGAGGGGTTCTTGCCGCCTTCCAGAACCCCTCCGTCTGCTCGCAAGATCTCGCATCCACCTCCCCATTCGCCGGAGGCGAACGGGGAGGAGACATCATTCACTACCACCACTGTTGCAGTTCTCTGCACCTCTCCTATATTCCTGCCAAAGCAACACGCGGCGGGACGGCCCGCCGCCGGAGAGACCACGATGATCGAAGTCAGACCCTTCGACAGCCTGGGCGGTGCCGACCACGGCTGGCTCAAGGCCAAGCACCATTTTTCGTTCGCCAGCTACTACGACCCCCGTCGCATGAGCTGGGGAAACATCCGCGTCTGGAACGACGACGAGATCGCGTCCAACTCGGGCTTTCCGCCCCATCCGCACTCGGACATGGAGATCATCACCTATGTCCGCGACGGGGCCATCACCCATGAGGACAGCCTGGGCAACAAGGGCCGCACCGAGGCCGGCGACGTCCAGGTGATGAGCGCGGGCACCGGCATCCGCCACGCCGAGTACAATATCGAGCCTGAAACGACCCGCATCTTCCAGATCTGGATCGAGCCGACCCGACGCGGCGAAAAGCCCAGCTGGGGCGCCAAGCCCTTCCCCAAGGGCGAGCGGGCGGGGCAGTTCGTGGTTCTGGCTTCAGGCTTCGAGGACGATGCCGAGGCCCTGCCGATCCGCACCGACGCGCGGGTCGTGGGTGCGACGCTGAAGGCTGGCGAGACGGCGACCTATCCTCTGGGCGCGACGCGTCGCGGCTATCTGGTCCCGGCCAAGGGCGTGGTGGAGGTCAACGGGGTGCGGTTGAACGCCCGCGACGGTGCTGCCATCGCCAATGAGGACGCCCTGACGGTCACCGCTCTCAACGACGCCGAGATCGTTCTGGTCGACGCGGCCTAGGCCCGCTCCATCACCAGGCAGGTCGAGGTGGCGGTGGCGTAGAGCTTGCCGTCCAGGCCTTCGAGGCGGGCTTCCGAGAAGCCCGCCTTTCGGCCGACCTGAAGGATCGTTCCGATGCAGCGAACCGGCACGCCCTCTGTCAGGGCGCGATGGAAGACCGTCTTGATCTCCAGCGTCGTATAGACCTGCCCGGGTTTCAGCATGGAATGGACCGCGCAGGCGCAGGCCGAGTCCAGCAGCGTCGCCATCCACCCGCCGTGGACCGTGCCAATGGGGTTGTAGACGGCCTTCGTCGGCGTGCCCTCGAACACGACCCGGCCTTCCTCGATCTCCGTCAGCCGGTAGTCGAGCGTGCGGGCGATCGGCGCGGCGTTCTCCTCGCCCTGGAAGGCGAGCTTCAGCTGCTCGACGCCGGACAGGTCTGCGGCCTTCTCGAAGATGTTGGTCATCACGCGGCCTCCGGAGGTCCGTTTACAATAAGGACGGAGGGGCGTCACGCAAGTCCAACCCCGACGCCGTCATCCTCGGACTTGATCCGAGGATTGGAGGCACCGCAGCGGCCATGCTTGGGAAGGCGCGCGACAGCTCGTGCGATGCTCGCTTGTCCGCCGTGTCCCTCGTCCGATCCTCGGATCAAGTCCGAGGATGACGGCGGGAGGGTTGCGCGCCCTAAAGACCAGGCAGCTTGATGCCGCCGTCGCGACGCGGCTGGATCGTGATCGACCGCTCCGTGCCCGTCAGGGCGCGCAGGCGCTCGGCCTCGGTGGCGGCGTCGATGGTCACCGCGCCTTGGGCCGTCTGGGTCTGGGTCGGGCCCTGCGTCGAGGCGTCGTCGCGGCGCCAGAACAGGATGCGGTCGGCGAAGCTCTGTTCTTTGTGCGCCAGATCGCCGAACTCGTCGTCGATCACATAGCGAGCCAGCGGATCGGCGCGATCCGCACCGGCGGCCGTCACCAGCGCCGTCTCACCCGGTGAGCGGGTGATCGACTGACGCTGACCCAGCAGGATCTGACGCGCCGCGCTCTCGGGGGCCAGTTCCTGGGGCCGGGGCTGACCGGGCGCGGGCGGGCGCAGGCCGTACTCGGGCGGCACGGTCAGGGGGGCGGACGACACGGTCACGAACTCGTCGGGCACCACCTTGGTCAGGCCGATGGACTGACGCAGTCCTCCGCAGGCGGTCAGGGCCAGGGCGGACACGGCGACGAGGGAAACGGTCAGCAAACGCATGGTCGGTTGGGGCTCCAGCGCGGACGACGCAGGGTGAAGGCTCAGCAAGAGCCGGTGATTACGCCTTTTCGGGGGCCGCGCCAACGGCGGGTTTCCGCTCCGAAAGGAAGCTGTCGAGGATCAGCAGGGCGACACCGACGGTGATGGCGCTGTCGGCGACGTTGAACACCCACGGGAACAACCCCGTGGCCGAAAAATCGATGAAGTCGACCACATAGCCAAAGCGGATCCGGTCAATGACATTGCCGATGGCCCCGCCGATCACCAGGCCGATGGCGGTGACCAGCAATCGACGCTGGGCCTTCAGCGCCCACCAGGCCAGGGCGGCCGCCACGACGATTGAAAACACGCTCAGAAACCACCGCGCCTCGCCCCCGCCGAACAGGCCAAAGCTCACGCCGGTGTTGCGCACCATGGTGAAGGACAGAACGCCGGGAATGATCTCGGCGAACAGATAGCCCGGCGGGATCATGTTGGCGTCGGGCACATCGACCGACCCCAGGATCATGGCCTTGGTGATCTGGTCGAGGACGATGATGACAAGGGCGAAGCCATAGGCCGCCCAGGCGATGCGGGGAATGCTCATGGCGCGGGGGTTAGCAGGGTGATCGGGCGGCGCAAGGGGAGAAGGATCATCTTTGCGCGTCCCACCATCGCACGGCGTCGGCGTCTCGCGCCGACAGGTCGGAATAGTCCGCGTCTGATCCCACATCCGGCACGCGCCGCCAGGAGCGGGCGCACTTCGGATACCCGGCGACCGAAACCTCAGCCGTCACAGCCTCGCCGCCGACCTTCAGTTCGGCACCCGAGGTGCGGAACACCTCCGCAGCATCCAGGCCCTCGAACGCTGCGAACGCGTCAGCCGGTCCCGACACGGTCGGCCAGGCGTCCAGAGCCCCGCCGATCAGCTTGTCCCGCCGTGCCGCTTCCAGGGCATCGTTGACGACCGAAACCACCGACTGGACCTTGGCCCAACGCTCAGCCTCAGCCGCATTCTCCCACTCGGAGGGCGTCTCGGGGATCACCCGGGCGCAGTTCGTCCCCGCGTCCGGATACCGGGTCGTCCAGGCCTCCTCCATCGTGAAGGGCGTCAACGGAGCCAGCCAGGCGGTCAGCCTCAGGAAGACCTCCTGCATCACCGTCCTCGCCGCCCGCCGACGCATCTCATCGGGCCGGTCGCAGTAAAGGCTGTCCTTGCGGATATCGAAGTACAGCGCCGACAGATCGCCCGCGCAGAACTCCAGCACCGGCCGCACCACGTCCTGGAAGCGGTAGGTCTCGTAGGCCGCGCGCACATCGCGATCCAGTTCCCACAGCCGGTGCAGGATGAACCGCTCCAGCGGCGGCATGTCGGCGTAATCGACCCGCTCGGCCTCGTCGAAGTCCGAAAGGGCACCCAGCAGATAGCGGACGGTGTTCCTCAGCTTGCGATAGGCGTCGACCGTGGTCTGCAGGATCTGCTTTCCGATCCTCTGGTCCTCGGCATAGTCCACCAGCGCGACCCACAGGCGCAGGATGTCGGCCCCGCTCTCCTTGATCACCACGGCCGGATCGACGGTGTTGCCCTTGGACTTGGACATCTTTTCGCCGTTCTCGTCCTGGGTGAACCCGTGGGTCAGGACGGCGCGATAGGGGGCCCGGCCCCGTGTGCCCGAGCCTTCCAGCAGGTTCGACTGGAACCAGCCGCGATGCTGGTCCGACCCTTCCAGATAAAGGTCCGCCGGCCAGTGGCTGGGCCGGTCGCCCTGATAGCCCTTGGCCGGATCGCGGGGTTCCAGCGTGAAGGCGTGGGTACAGCCACTGTCGAACCAGACATCCAGGATATCCTCGACCTTCTCGTAGTTTGCCGGATCATGCAGGCCCAGAAACTCGGCGTCAGATGTCTCGAACCAGGCGTCGGCCCCACCCGCCTCAATGGCGGCGACGATGCGGGCGTCGACCGCTTCATCATGCAGCGGCTGGCCCGTGTGCCTGTCGACGAACATGGCCAGCGGCGTGCCCCAGGCCCTCTGGCGGCTGACCAGCCAGTCGGGCCGGCCCTCGACCATCGACCGGATGCGGTTCTTGCCCGCCGCCGGATGGAAGGTGGTTTCGTCGATGGACTTCAGCGCGGTTTCTCGCAGGGTCGCCCCTTCGCCATGGTCCAGCGCCTTATCCATGCGGATGAACCACTGCGGCGTATTGCGGAAGATCACCGGTGCCCGCGAGCGCCAGCTCATCGGATAGGAGTGCTCCAGTCGCCCTCGCGCCAGCAGCGTTCCGGCCTCGATCAGCTTCTCGGTCACCGCGCCGTTGGCCGGTCCGAACTTGCCGATCTTCTTGCCCTCGGTCTCCAGGATCTTCAGCCCGGCGAACAGGGGCACGCCCGGGTAGTAGGCCCCGTCCGGATCGACCGTGTCGGGCACTTCGTGATGGCCGTGGGCGCGCCAGACCTCATAGTCGTCAGCCCCGTGACCCGGTGCGGTGTGGACGAAGCCCGTACCGGCGTCGTCGGTGACGTGATCCCCGTCCAGCAGCGGCACGTTGAACCGGTATCCGTCGTCCAGCTCCGCCAACGGGTGAGCGCACACCAGCCCCGCCGGATTGATGTCGTCGACCCGGGTGAAGGTCGCCACCTTCGCCGCCTTCATGACGTCCTCGGCCAGCTTGTCTGCGAGGATCAGCCGGTCACCCGCCTTGGCCCAGGGCTGGAACTCCAGACCCTGCTCGATCGACTGGACCTCATACAGGCCATAGCCGATCTCGGGCCCAAAGCTGATCGCACGGTTGGCCGGGATGGTCCACGGCGTGGTCGTCCAGATCACCACGCTGGGCGTCGACTGCCGGAACGCCAGCAGATCATCGGGATGATCGTCCGTCGCCGCGATGACCGGGAACTTGACCCAGATCGTGGGCGAGACGTGGTCGTGATACTCGATCTCGGCATCGGCCAGCGCCGTCCGCTCGACCGGGCTCCACATCACCGGCTTGGACCCCCTATACAGCTGGCCGGAGTTCTTGAACTTGTGGAACTCCTTCACGATCGCGGCTTCGGTTCCGAAGTCCATCGTGGCGTAGCGGTTGGCGAAATCGCCGGTGATGCCCAGACGCTTGAACTGCTCGGCCTGGACGCCGATCCAGCCGGCGGCGTATTCGCGACAGGCCTTCCTGAACTCGGCCTTGGAGACCTCGTCCTTCCTGCGCCCCTTGGCACGGAACTGCTCCTCGATCTTCCATTCGATCGGCAGGCCGTGGCAGTCCCAGCCAGGCACATAGTCGACATCGTAGCCGAGCAGGAACCGGCTGCGGACCACGAAGTCCTTCAGGGTCTTGTTCAGCGCATGGCCGATGTGGATGTCGCCGTTCGCATAGGGCGGGCCGTCATGCAGCACATATAGCGGTGCGTTCTGCTTCTGCCGCTCGGCGCGCAGCTGACCGTACAGGTCACCCCACTGCTCGATGATCAGCGGCTCTTTCTGCGGCAGGCCGCCCCGCATGGGGAACGGCGTCTCGGGCAGGAAGACGGTCTCGCGATAATCGCGGCCGGCGGGAGTGGAATCGGCAGGGGCGTCGGACATGGTCTGTCTCGGAAAAGTCGATGGGCGGACGGCGTGGGATCGGACCCGGTCGGCGTGGGGGCTGAAGGGCCCCGACTTACGCCGCCGGGCCGGTAATCCGGATCGAGAGGATCGTGCGCCCTTGCATGGCGGCGGTCTATCAGGGCCGGGGGGCTGGGAAAAGCGGCGCGTTCGGCTAACGTCCGCTTTGACCGGCGTTCGACCAGGAACGTCTGATGAGGGGAAACCATCCATGCGCATCCTGATCTCGCTGACCGCCGTGGCCGCCTGCGCCGCCATCGCCGCCTGTTCGCCTTCGGAGGAGGCCGCGCCCGCCGACGAAGCGACCGCCGACGCCTCGGCCTCCGCAGGGGCTGTCGTGCCGCCGATTGGCTCCGGTCCTGTGACCCGCGCCCAGATCTATGCCGCCGCTGCCGAGGGCCCCGAGGCCTTCGCCCGCGCCATCTTCGCCCAGTATGTCAACGGCGGCCCGTCGGAACTGCCGCCCCCGCCCGGCCAGGACCCGCTGTACTCGCGCACCCTGAACGCCCTGATGGGCGATGACTTCCGCGCCGCCAACGGCGAGGTGGGAACGATCGAGGTCGACATCTTCTGCCAGTGCCAGGACCAGGGCGACTTCGTCGTCAATTCCATGGCCGTGGCCCAGGGGGACGAAAACACCGCCGGCGTCTCGGTGGTCTTCACCAACATGGGCAACCAGCACACGGCCATGCTCGAATTGGTCCGCGAGGGCGGCAACTGGAAGGTCGACGATGTCGAAATGGGCATGCTTTCGGTCAAGGACATGCTGATGGAGGCGGCCGAGGCCCGGGGCTGACGCCTAGGCCGGTGCCGCCAGCACGGCCCGCGCAGCCTGGGCGTCCGCGTCGATCTGAACCTTCAGCGCGTCCAGGCTGTCAAAGGCCATCTCGCCACGCAGCCGCTCGATCAGTCGGGTCTCAACGACCTGGCCGTAGAGGTCGCCCGTGAAGTCGAACAGCCAGACTTCCAGCAGGGGCTCAGGCGTCTCGAACATGGGCCGGACACCGAGGTTGGCGACGCCGTCGATCCATCGTCCGTCCGCCAGGCGTGTCCGGGTGGCGAAGACGCCATAGGCCGGACGCATATAGTCGCCCATCCGAACATTGGCCGTGGGTACGCCGATTGTGCGTCCGCGCTTGTCGCCGTGAACCACTTCGCCCTCGATGGCAAAGGGTCGGCCCAGGATCCGTGTCGCCCGGGCCATGTCGCCCGCCGCCAGCGCTTCGCGCACGGCGCTGGACGACAGCTTCAGGCCGCTCGCGTCATCCATGCGTCCCGTGACCGATACCGAAAAGCCGAGGTCTTGCCCGATCCGCAAAAGCCCCTCGGCCGAACCGGTTCGGCCCTTGCCGTAGGTGAAGTCAAAGCCGACGGCGGCATGGCACAAGCCGAGTCCGCCGGACAGCACATCGCGGGCGAACGCTTCATCCGTCATCGCCGCCATCTCGGCATCGAACGGCAGCACATGCAGGCGATCAACACCCTGGTCGTCCAGCGCGTGCGCCATCTGGGCAAGGCTCATCAGGCGGAATGGTGCCGCTTCCGGTTGGAACCAGCGGCGCGGATGCGGCTCAAAGGTCACGACGGCCAGTGGAGCCGACAGACGTTCGGCCGCCTGACGGGCCGCGCCGATCACGGCCTGGTGGCCCCGATGGACGCCGTCAAAGGCTCCCACTGCGGCGGCGGCGCCGCGCTGGCTTGGGACCAGGTCGCGCCAGCCGTGGACGATCTCAATGGCCACGCAGGCTCCGCTCAGTCCCTGGCCGGACGGCGACGACGCGGCACGCGGACGATGGCCTCGCCCTCCATGATCATCTCTCCGCCGACATAGCCTTCCGTGCGCAGTGTCACCCGCGCCGACTCGGAATCGACGGCCGCGACCGTAATCTGCGCCTGCACCACGTCGCCGATCCGGACCGGCCGATGAAACGCCAGGGTCTGGCTCAGATAGATCGCGCCGGCACCTGGCAGGATGGTCCCCACCACCGCCGACCCGAAGGACGCGCTCAGAAGTCCATGCGCGATCCGCCCGCGATAGGCGGTTTTCGACGCGAAGGCTTCGTCCATGTGCACGGGATTGAAGTCGTCCGACGCCTCGGCGAACTGACCGATGCGGTCCTCGGTGACCGTCACCTCCTTGATTGCCACCATTCCGGGCGACAGTTCTTCCAGGATGTAGCCGCCCGAGGGATGAGGACCTGTGATCATCGCGCGGTGTTAGCCCCGCCGGTGTGATTTGGCGAGAACTACCACCGCAGCTCCAGCGCCGCGTAGCGAGCGTAGGCCGTCTCGGTCTTCAGCAACTCTGCCGCCCGCTCCGGATCCAGAGCGCCGTCCAGACCCCGGGCTGCGTCTCCATGGATGCCCTGGGCGATGAACAGGCAGTCCAGCGCCTGGGCGTTCGCACCCAGAACATCGGTCACTACGCCGTCGCCGATGCACAGGACGCGCGACCGGTCCACGGCACGGCCCAGCAGCCGCTCGGCCTCGGTCATGGCCAGATCATAGATCGGCCCATAGGGCTTGCCCGCCATGGTCACGCGCCCGCCGAGCCCTTCATAGAGGTCGGCCAGCGAGCCGCCGCAGTAGATGATCTTGTCGCCCCGCTGCACGATGCGGTCCGGATTGGCGCAGATCAGTTCCAGCCCGCGCGCCGCCGCCGGAACGAAACGCTCGCGGTAATCCTCCGGCGTCTCGGTCTCGTCGTCGACCGGGCCGGTCACCGAGAGGAAGGCGGCGTCCTCGGCTCCCGTCGCCCGGTCGAGGCCAAGGCCGTCGTAGAGCGGCCAGTCCCGATCGGGTCCGATGATCCAGGCAGGGCCGGGCGCGCGTTTGGCCAGTTCAGCCCGCGTCGCGTCGCCCGAGGTGACAAAGGCCTGCCAGCTCTCGCGGGGCACGCCCAGCCGGTCCAACTGCTCGATCACGTCCGAGGCCGGGCGCGGCGAGTTGGAAATCAGCACGACCTGCCCGCCCGACTGGTTGAAGCGGATCAGGGCTTCGCAGGCCTCCGGCCAGCTCTCGCGGCCGTTGTGGATCACGCCCCACACGTCGCACAGCAGCACGTCATAATCGCTGGCAACGGCCGACAGGCGGGGCAGGGCATGGGGCAGGGTCATGACGCGCTCACTAGCCCGACCCTGCTTCCGTTCAAAGAGCCCGGTCCAAGGCTCAGTCGTTGCGGTGAACGACACCCCTGCGCATCACGAAGTCCATGTCTTCCAGCACAGTCACATCCGCCAGGGGATCACCATCGACGGCGATGATGTCGGCGGGCATGCCCGGAGCGATCCGTCCCGCTTCGTTGGCGACCTGCAAATGAGCCGCAGCGACGACGGTGGCCGACTGGATGGCCTCCAGCGGCGTCATCCCGGCCCGGACCAGCAGGGCGAACTCCTGGGCGTTGTCGCCGTGGGCCGAGACGCCGGAATCCGTGCCGAAGGCAATCTGCACACCGCCAGCATGAGCCCGTGCGGCCATATCGAGCATTTTGGGTCCGGCTTCCAGAGCCTTGGCTGTCTGGGCGGGCGTGAAGAAGTTGCCGGGGCTCGACGCAATGCGAGCCACAAAATCGCCGGCCAGGAGCGTCGGCACCAGATAGGCGTCGTTCTGGCGGAACAGACGGATCGACTCCTCGTCCAGATAGGTGCCGTGCTCGATCGAATTCCCGCCGGCCCGCAGGAAGGCGTTCACGCCATCGCCACCGTGGGCGTGGGCTGTCACGCGGCGACCCATCCGGTGTCCGGCCTCAATGATGGCGGCCAGCTCGGCGTCGGTGAACTGCTGGGCCAGGCCCGCCGCCGTGTTCGACAGCACGCCGCCGGTCGCCGTGATCTTGATCACGTCCGCGCCGGCGCGGACCTGGGTGCGCACGGCCCGCATGCAGTCCTCTGGACCCGAGCAGATGCTCTCGGAAGACAGAAGATGCATGATGTCTTCGCTGTAGCCGTTCACATCGCCATGGCCGCCATGGATGGAGATGGAACTGCCGGAGGCGATCACACGCGGCCCGGGGATCTGGCCGGCCGCGATGCCATCGCGCAGGGCGAACACGGCGTCATTGGGCCCACCCAGATCAGCCACCGTTGTGAAGCCGGCCATCAAGGTCCGCCGGGCGTACTGGGCTCCCAGGATGGCGCGATCCGCGTCGCTCTCGGTCACCGCCATCAAACGGGCATTGGGGTTCTGCTGGCTGGTCAGGTGGACGTGGCTGTCGATCAGGCCGGGCAGGACGAAATGCTGGCGCAGGTCGACGACATTGCCCTCGCCGACGAAGCCGTCGCGGATTTCGACCACCCGACCGCCCGTGATCACGACAGTTTTATCGCGCAGCACAATGCCGCTTTCAGGGTCCGCCAGAAGCCGCCCCGCTTGAACGAACACGGTTTCTCCCGCGGCGGGAATCGCCTGTGCTGGTGGGCTCTGCTGCGCCTGCGAAGCGCCGACGACGGTGAAACTCGCGAGCAGGGCGAGAGCAAAGGACTTCATGAACGCCTCCCGATTATTGTGGCGCACCTTACTCCGCGTCGGTGTGTCGCCAAGCCTTCGCTTGCTGCGGCGGTCTGATTTGTGAAACACACCGTGACTTCGGACTGACCGCTACGAGGGCGTCGCATGCGGCTATCGAGACGAGGATTGATCCTGGGTGGTTCGGCCATGCTGGCGGGCTGCGCCACAGCTGCGCCTCCGCCGCTGGTCACGGTGGCCACGTTGCCGCCCGCGCCTCCTCCGCCTCGACCGACCTTCACCCCTGCCGTTCAGGTCACGCCGCCGCCGCTGGATCCTCAGCGTCTGGTCCGTCCCGAACTCATGAGCCGCGCCATGGCGGCGCTGGACATTCATCACGAACGGCTGCCGCTCCGCGACCGGATGTATCTGGTCGATTTCCAGAGGTTCTCAGGCGAGCACCGCCTCTACGAGGTCGACCTCATCGGAGGTCGCGTCACGCCCCTGCGTACCACGCATGGCCGGGGTTCGGATCCGGAACATTCCGGCTTCGCGCGCCGGTTTTCGAATGAACCCGAAAGCTACATGTCCTCCGTCGGAGCCTATGCCACAGCAGGGGCCAGCTGGGGGCCGCAGCAGGGACCGAACGTCCTGCTCGATGGCCTGGAGTACACGAACAACCTTGCGCGCGAGCGGGCCATCATCGTCCACGGCGCGGACTACGCGGATCCCGAATTCCTGGAACGCGAAGGCAAACTCGGCCGCTCCTACGGCTGTTTTTCGACGGCCCATGCCGACCTGCCGATGCTGCGCGAGCGCATGGGGCAGGGCCGTCTGCTTTTCGCCTTCGCTTAAGGTCATCGCTTAAACCGCCATTAACCACAGGGGCGGCAGTTTCTGCCTAGCGGGCAAGGCGACAGCCCGCGAGTACCTGGGTGGGGACGCGTGGGCGGCTTTACGGCGGCGTTGCAGAGATTCGGGATCGGTCGCCTGGCCATGGTGCTGGGCGTCGGCGCGGGCGTGACCGTCGCGCTGATCCTCTTGATGACCCGCATCGGCCAGGCTCCCGACGCGCTGCTCTATTCCAATCTCGATCTTCGGGAAGCGGGCGAGATCACCGCTTCGCTGGAACAGGCCGGCATCGCCTATGCGACGCGCGGCGATGGTTCGACCATCATGGTCAACCGGGATCAGGTTGGCGAAGCGCGGCTGATGCTGGCTGGGCGCGGTCTCGTGACCTCGGGATCGGTCGGTTACGAGATTTTCGACACCCAATCCGTGCTGGGCCAGACCGAGTTCCAGCAGCAGATCAACGAGCAGCGGGCCCTGCAGGGCGAGCTGGCGCGCACCATCATGTCGATGCGCGGCATTTCCTCGGCCCGGGTCCAGATTGCCTTGCCCCGTCGTGAGTTGTTCCAGTCCGATGCGGCCGAGCCGACTGCCGCCGTCGTGGTTGGCCTCGGTGGCCGCGCCCTGTCGGCCGATCAGGTTCGCGCCATTCGCAACGTCGTCGCCTCGTCTGTGCCCAATCTGAAGCCGGGCAAGGTCACAGTCGTCGATGAGACCAACCAAACCCTAGCCGCCGCCGATGACGAGGAAGGCTTCACGTCCGCGACCGCCCGTGACGCCAAAGCGACGACCGAGGCCCAGCTCCAGGCCCGCATCAAGGACCTGGTCGAGGGTGTCGTCGGGGCGGGGGCCGCGCGCGTGCAGGTCACGGCCGACATCGAGATGGCGCGTTCCACCACCCAGGAACAGCGCTTTGACCCCGACGGTCAGGTCGTCCGTTCGACCTCGTCCAATGGCAGCCAGTCCCAGGACACGACCGGTGTGCCGGACGGCGGGGCCACGGCTGCGAACAACATTCCGGGGGGTGAGGCACCGAACGCGGCGCCCCTAGGTTCGACCGAGTCGGTCAATGGCGAGACGACGAACTACGAGATATCCAATACCACGACGACCACGGTGAAGGAGCCGGGCGAGGTCAGGAAGCTGTCGGTCGCGGTTGCGGTCGATGGCAAGCTGACGCCCGCGGCCGAGCCCGGCGGAGAGCCGACCTATGAACCGCGCTCGGCCGAGGAGATCGCCCAGATCGAGGAGCTGGTGAAGGCCGCCATGGGCTTCGACGAGGCCCGGGGCGACCAGGTTCGCGTGACCAACGTCCGCTTCAACCGCGACGCCCTGGTCACAGCGGGTGGCACCGACGGCGGCGATCCAATGTTCAACTTCACCAAGAACGACATCATGCGCGGTGTGGAGCTTCTGGTGCTGCTGATCACGGGGCTCCTGCTGATCTTCTTCGTCCTGCGGCCGCTGATGAAGTCGGCCTCCAGCGGTGGCGTGCCCGCGCTTGCCGGCGCGGCCGGATCCGCAGGGGGGCAGGTCCCGGTGACCTCGCTTCAGACCACGGTCGTAGGCGGCGCCATGGGGCAGCTGGCCGGTCCATCGGAGATGGAGCAGCGCATCGACATCGCGCGCATCGAGGGGCAGGTGAAGGCCTCGTCCGTCAAGAAGGTCGCGGAGTTCGTCGAGAATCATCCGGAGGAATCGGCCTCGATCCTTCGTAGCTGGGTGCATGAGGGCTGATGGCCCGCACAGCCTCCAAGAAGGCTTCGGTTGACGACGCCAAGAAGATGTCCGGGCCTGAGAAGGCCGCGGTCATCCTTCTGGCGCTCGGCGAAGATCACACCCGTCTCTGGCAGAGCCTGGACGACGAGGAGGTCAAGGAGATCTCCCAGGCCATGGCCACGCTCGGTACCGTCAGTTCGTCGGTCGTCGAGGAACTGATGGTCGAGTTCGTCTCGGGCATGTCGGGCTCGGGTTCGGTGATGGGCAGCTTCGAGCAGACCCAGCGCCTGCTCGCCTCCTTCATGCCGCCCGAGCGCGTCGAAGGCCTGATGGAGGAAATCCGGGGTCCGGCCGGCCGGACCATGTGGGACAAGCTCGGCAATGTGAACGAGGCCGTCCTCGCCAACTACCTGAAGAACGAATACCCCCAGACCGTCGCCGTGGTCCTGTCCAAGGTGAAGCCGGATCACGCCGCGCGCGTGCTGACGTCCTTGCCGGAGGACTTCGCGCTTGAGTGCGTCCAGCGGATGCTGCGCATGGAGCCGATCCAGCGCGAGATCCTGGACAAGATCGAGCAGACGCTCAGAACCGAGTTCATGTCGAACCTGGCGCGCACGTCCAAGCGCGACAGCCACGAGATGATGGCCGACATCTTCAATAGCTTCGACCGTCAGACCGAGGCCCGCTTCATCGGTGCCCTGGAAGAGCGCAACCGCGATTCCGCCGAACGCATCCGCGCCCTGATGTTCGTGTTCGAGGACCTGTCCAAGCTGGATCCCGGCGGGGTCCAGACCCTGCTGCGCGCCGTCGAGAAGGATCAGCTCGCGCTGGCGCTGAAGGGGGCGTCGGAAAGCCTGCGCGAGATGTTCTTCACCAACATGTCCGAGCGCGCCTCCAAGATCATGCGCGAGGACATGGAGTCGATGGGTCCGGTGCGTCTGAAGGACGTCGACACCGCCCAGATGGCCATGGTCACCGTGGCCAAGGATCTCGCGGCGCGCGGCGAAATCATGCTGGCGGGCGCGTCCGGCGATGACGAGCTGATCTACTGACATGACCCAGCCCGTCCCCCTCAACTCCCGACCTTTTGCCTTCGACACCGAGTTCGACGAGGCGGGTTCGGTGGTGCAGGCCTCAACCTTCCGCCCCATGAAGCGCGCCTACATGCCCGCCGAGGTCGAGGCCCTGGTGGCCCAGGCCCGACTGGAGGCGCGCGAGGCGGCGCTGGCCGAGGTCGACAGCATCCGCGCCATGGCCATGGCCGCCATCGGTCAGGCTCTGGCCGACGTCATGCCGACGCTCCAGCGGGTCGCCCAGACCCATCGTGAACAGTCCGCCGAACTGGCGCTGACCGCGGCGCGGGTCATCGCCGCAGCCGCGCTGGACCGCTTGCCGCTCGGGCCCCTCCAGTCCGCGCTGGAGACCCTGGGCCAGGAGATCGATGCCACGCCCCGTCTCGTTGTCCGCGCCTCGGGCCTGGACGATGAGGCTCGTGCGAAGATCGAGGCTACCGCCACCGACGCCGGTTTCACCGGAGCCGTGGCGTTTCGCGACGACCCGGCCCTGCCCAACGCCGCCTTCTCCCTGGAATGGGCAGACGGCCGCGCCGACTTCGATCCGGCGGCGGTCGCCGACCGTCTGTCGACGACGCTGCAGTCCGCACTCGCCACCGAGGCCGGACATGCCGAACCCCTTTCCTCCCGGAGTGACTTCTGATGGCCGACGATCTCGCTCTTGAAGAGTTTCCTGAATCCACGGCTCTGGCCACCGTGGAGGACGCCAGCGAGAAGGCCGCTGTCGATCTGGCGCCGGTTTTCGATGTCCCGGTCAACATCTCGGCCGTGCTCGGCAAGACCCACATGACGGTCGCCCAGCTGCTCAAGCTCAACCGCGGCTCGGTGCTGGAGCTGGACCGCAAGGTCGGCGAGGCCATCGACATCTTCGTCAACAACCGTCTGGTCGCCCGCGGGGAGGTCGTCGTCGTCGAAGACCGCCTGGGCGTGACCATGACGGAAATCATCAAGACCGAGGACCAGGCCGCTTAAGGCCCGGTGTTCGACAGTAGGTTCTGAAGGAGAAGACCCATGCGGCTTCTGGTGGTCGGACGGCTCAGCGGACAGCTGGCAGCGGCGGTGAAGATGGCCATGGCGCACGGCGCCAAGGTCAACCATGTCGAACGCACGGACCAGGCGACGGAACAGCTCCGGCGCGGGCAGGGTGCTGACCTGCTCATGGTCGATTACAACCTCGACATCGGGGCGCTGATCGCCGCCAATGAGGCGGAGCGGATCTTCGTTCCCGTGGTGGCCTGCGGCGTCGATAACGACGCGGAAAAGGCCGCCGCCGCCATCCGGGCCGGGGCCAAGGAGTTCATCCCCCTGCCGCCCGAGGCAGACCTGATCGCGGCGGTGCTGGCGGCGGTGGCCGACGACGAGCGCCCGATGATCTCGGCCGATCCGGCCATGAAGGCGGTGACCCAGCTGGCCGATCAGGTCGCGCGGTCCGAGGCTTCCATCCTGATCACCGGCGAAAGCGGCGTCGGCAAGGAGGTGATGGCGCGCTATCTGCACACCCACTCCAAGCGCGCCGAGCGACCCTTCATCAGCGTCAACTGCGCCGCCATTCCCGACAACCTGCTGGAATCCGAGCTGTTTGGCCACGAGAAGGGAGCCTTCACGGGTGCCGTCGCCCGCCGCATCGGCAAGTTCGAGGAGGCCGACGGCGGCACCCTGCTGCTGGACGAAATCAGCGAGATGGACGCCCGGCTCCAGGCCAAGCTGCTGCGCGCCATCCAGGAGCGGATCATCGACCGCGTGGGTGGAACCAAGCCGGTGCCGGTGAACATCCGGATCATCGCCACCTCCAATCGCGACCTCGCCCGGGCCGTCAGCGAGGGGACCTTCCGCGAGGATCTGCTCTATCGCCTGAACGTCGTGAACCTGCGGCTGCCGTCGCTGCGCGAACGCCCGGGCGACATCGCCGTGCTGGCCGATCACTTCGTCAAGAAGTACGCTGCCGCCAACGGCGTTCCGGTCCGGCCCCTGTCGGTCGACGCCCGCCGGGCGCTGGCCGCACACCGCTGGCCGGGCAACGTCCGCGAGCTTGAAAACGCCATGCACCGGGCCGTTCTTCTGGCGGTTGGACCCGAGATCGATGTCGACGCCATCCGCCTGCCGGATGGTCAACCGTTGTCGGGTGCTGTGGGCGGGTCTGTGGACACAGGCCCTGCCGCCCGCGCGGCCCAGACGGCGGATGCGGTGTCGCGCGCCTATGTCGGCCAGACCGTTGCCCAGATGGAGAAGACCCTGATCCTGGACACCCTGGCGCACTGCCTGGGCAACCGGACGCATGCGGCCAACATCCTGGGCATCTCGATCCGTACGCTCCGCAACAAGCTGAACGAATACGCCGACGAGGGCACGCAGATCATCGCGCCCCAGACGGGTATCGCCGGAACGGGTTACAGCGCGAGCGCGGCCTGATGATCGCGGTGCTGACCGCCCTGCGGCCCTCTGAAGGCTGCACCGGACGGGCGAGACATTTTGGCGGTGACATGCGTGACACCGCCGTTGCGACATGGGGGACATGCGCGACATCCGTGACTGTCGACGTCCCTGGTCCCGGCGGGCAGCCATGAACCGTCGCGGTTTCCTCTCGGCGACGGCGGCAATTGCGGCCACGGCCTGCGGGCGCACGGCGTCTGTGGCGGCTGCAGATGCTGGACCCGAGCGCTTCGACCTGTCGGGGCTCGAAACCCGCGAAGGCGGCCGTCTCGGCTTTGTGGCCAAGGATATGGGCACGGGCCGGGTGCTGGCCTCGCGCGGCGAGGAACGCTTCGTCTATTGCTCGACGTTCAAGATGTATCTCGCGGCCGCGACCCTGCTGCGCGTGCAGGCCGGCGAGGAGCGTCTGGATCGGACGATCCCGATCACCCGGGCCGACATGATCAATCACGCGCCGATCACCGAGCCGGCGATCGGATCGTCGCTCAGCGTCGAGGCCCTGATGAAGGGCACGGTCGAGGTGTCCGACAATCCGGCCGCCAACATCCTGCTGAAGGCCATGGGCGGGCTGGAGCCGATGCAGGCGTTCTATCGCGGCATCGGTGACGCAACGACGCGCGTCGACCGTTTCGAGCCCGAGATGAACCGTCTGGATGGCGACAAGGACACCATCCGGCCGCTGCAGTCGCTGGCCAACCTCCAGACCCTGCTGATCGATGCCGACACGCCGCTGTCGGAGACATCAAAGGCCCTCCTGCTGCAATGGATGTTCGACTCTCCGACCGGTGTGGGACGCATCAAGGCGGGTGTCCCAGACGGCTGGCGCGTGGCGCACAAGACGGGAACGGGCGGCTATGGCCCCACCAACGACATCGGCGTGCTCTATCCGCCTTCCGGCGCGCCTGTGATCTTGGCGGCCTACTACCATGCCGCCTCCGACGACCCCAAGAACGAGGCGGTCATCGCCGAGGCGACGCGCATGGCTCTGGCTGAACTCGGGCGCGCATGACCGACGCACCCATCATGATGAAGGACGGCATGGCGCGTCCCTCCGGCTCCGATGTGCGCGGCTGGCTGCTGCGCAGCGAAGTCGGCATGGCTGTCGGCGTGATAGGCGTCATCCTGCTGTTGATCCTGCCGGTCCCGAAGTTCCTGCTGGATCTGCTTCTGGCGATCTCGCTGGTGTCGTCGGTGCTGATCCTGATGACGGCGCTGATGATGAAGCGGCCGCTGGACTTCGCCATCTTCCCGACCGTCCTGCTGGTCTCCACCCTGTTCCGGCTGGGCCTGAACCTGGCCTCGACCCGCCTGGTGCTCAGCCACGGCCACGAAGGGCACGATGCAGCCGGTCAGGTGATCGCCGCCTTCGGCGCGCTGATGATGGGCGGCAACTTCATCATCGGGGTGATCATCTTCGCCATCATCCTGGTGGTGAACTTCGTCGTCATCACCAAGGGCTCGACCCGGATCGCCGAGGTCAGCGCCCGCTTCACCCTGGACTCGATGCCGGGCAAGCAGATGGCGATCGACGCCGATCTGTCGTCGGGCCTCATCACCGAGGAACAGGCCAAGCTTCGGCGCAAGGAGCTGGAGCAGGAATCGACCTTCTTCGGCGCCATGGACGGTGCCTCCAAGTTCGTGCGCGGCGACGCCGTCGCGGGCCTGGTGATCGTCTTCATCAACGTGATCGGCGGCATCCTGATCGGGACGCTTCAGCACGACCTGCCGCTGGGCGAGGCGGCCAACACCTACGTCCAGCTGTCCGTGGGTGACGGTCTGGTCACGCAGGTGCCGGCCATCATCATCTCGATCGCCGCGGGTTTCCTGGTCTCCAAGGCCGGCGTCGAGGGATCGGCCGACAAGGCTCTGCTCAGCCAGCTGGCGACCAATCCGATCAGCCTGGGCATGGTCGCGGCCGCTTCCGCCCTGCTGGCGGTCATCCCGGGCATGCCGGTTATTCCGTTCCTCGCTCTGGCAGCCGGGGCCGGTTTCATGGCCTGGCGGCTGGGCCGGGCCAAGCTGAAGCCTCCTCCCGTCGAGACCGATGCGGCCAACCTCAAGCCCAAGGAAGATGTCGAGGAGCCGATCGCCACGGCCCTGACCATCGACGAGGTCAAGATCGAGCTGGGCTATTCGCTGCTGGCGCTGATCAACGATCTGGAGGGCCGTCGCCTGACCGATCAGGTCCGGGCCCTGCGCCGCGCGCTTGCCCAGGAATTCGGCTTCGTCATGCCGTCGGTCCGCATTCTCGACAACATGCGCCTGCCCGCCCAGGGCTATGCCATCCGCATCAAGGAGATGGAAGCCGGAACGGGCGAAGTGCGTCTCGGCAGCCTGATGGCCATGGATCCGGCGGGTCGCCAGGTGGAGCTTCCCGGCGAGCACACCAAGGAGCCCGCGTTCGGCCTGCCCGCCACCTGGATCGACGAGAACCTGCGTGAGGAGGCGACCTTCCGCGGCTACACCATCGTGGATCCCTCGACGGTGCTGACCACCCACCTGACCGAGATCCTGAAGGAGAACATGGCCGACCTGCTCTCCTACGCCGAGGTGCAGAAGCTGCTGAAGGAGCTGGGCGAGGAAGAGAAGAAGCTGGTCGACGAATTGATCCCGTCGGTGGTCAGCGTGACGACGCTCCAGCGCGTTCTCCAGGCCCTGCTGCGCGAGAAGGTCTCGATCCGCGATCTTGGCGCCGTTCTGGAGGGTCTGGCCGAGGCCGCGCCGCATTCCAGCTCGGTCACCACCCTGGTCGAACACGTCCGGACGCGTCTGGCGCGTCAGCTGTGCTGGCAGCACAAGGGCGAGGACGGGGCCCTGCCCATCGTCACCCTGTCGCCGGAATGGGAGGCCGCCTTCGCCGAGGCCCTGGTCGGCCAGGGCGAGGACAAGCAGCTGGCGATGGCGCCGAGCCGGCTTCAGGACTTCATCCGCAACGTCCGCGACGTGTTCGAGCGCATCGCCATGTCAGGGGAGCAGGCAGTGCTGCTGACCGGCCCGCAGATCCGGCCCTATGTCCGCTCCATCATCGAACGCTTCCGGGGGCAGACCGTGGTGATGAGCCAGAACGAGGTCCATCCGCGCGCCCGCCTGCGCACGCTTGGGTCGGTGTGACCCTTTCGCCGATTACGGGACCTTCATTTGACGGTGACGGTCTCGTGCCTATGGTCAGAAAAGGCCTCCTTCGGCCGCCTGACCGGACGTTCTCTCGCCCATGAAACAGTTCTTCCTGACGGTGCTCGGTGTCTTCACCGGCCTGATCCTGTTCCTGGTGGTCCTGCCGATCGTGCTGATCATCGGGGCGGCCGCCACCGCCAGTCCCGCGGCCACACCGGCGAATTCGGTGCTGGAGCTGGATCTGCGTCAGGGGCTGACCGATCAGGATGTCGACAATCCCTTCGCGGCCTTCGGCGGGTCCGGTCTGTCGGTGATGGAGGTCGTCGACGTCCTGGCCCAGGCCGAGACCGACCGGGCCGTGAAGGTGCTTCTGATCCGCCTGCCTGAGGCCGGGCTGAACCCTGCGACGGCCGATGAGCTGCGTCAGGCGGTGCGGCGTTTCCGCGCGGCGGGAAAGCCGGTGATCGCCCACTCCCAGGGCTTCCTGCCGGTCGGGACCGTCATTTCCAGCTACATGGTCGGTGCCTCGGCGTCCGAGCTGTGGATGCAGAACACCGCCAACTTCCAGGCGACGGGCTTCTCGGCGGACAGCGTCTTCCTGGGCCGGGCCTTCGAGCGCTACGGCGTCAACGCCCAGTTCGAGCAGCGCTACGAATACAAGAACGCCGTCAACGAGTTCACCGAGAGCGACTACACCGGGCCTCATCGCGAGGCCATGACGGCCTGGATGACCTCGATCTACGACTCGGCCATCGCCAACGCGGCGTCTGATCGGCGCGTCCAGCCGGCGGCCCTCAAGACGACGATCGAAGCGGGACCCTACACGGCTGAACAGGCCCTGACGCTGAAGCTGATCGACAAGATCGGCCAGGTCGAGGAGGCCGAGGCCGAGGCCAGGCGGCGGGCCGGAAACGGTGCCGACATCATCGCGTTTGAAGACTACGCCTCGACCAAGGGGCTGCGCACGGGCTCCGGAAGGGACGCCATCGCTATCGTGGGCGGAGAGGGCGCGATCATGACGGGTGCGGGCGGCGGCGGCGGCTTTGGCGGCGGCGCGTCGATCTACTCCGACCGCACGGCCGAAGCGATCTACGACGCCATCGAGGATAACTCGGTCAAGGCGATCGTCTTCCGTGTCTCCTCACCGGGCGGTTCGCCGGAAGCGTCCGAGCAGATTCTGGCCGCCGTGCGCGCGGCCAGGGCAGCCGGCAAGCCCGTGGTCGTCTCCATGGGCGAGTATGCCGCGTCGGGCGGCTACTGGATCAGCTCTGAAGCCAACTGGATCGTGGCACAGCCCTCGACCCTGACCGGCTCGATCGGCGTGTTCGGCGGCAAGTTCGTGGTCTCCGAGGCGCTGGGTCGCTTTGGCGTGGACCTGCGCGGCCTGTCGGTCGGTGGCGACTATGCGGACGCCTTCTCTCCGTCCGAAGCCTGGACCGAGAGCCAGCGCGCGGCCTTCGCGGCGTCCATGGACCGGACCTATGAGGAGTTCGTCCAGCGCGTCTCGACCGGGCGACGCCTGCCTGTCGCCCGGGTGCGTGAAATCGCCCGTGGCCGGGTCTGGACCGGCGCCCAGGCGCGTAGCCTGGGCCTCGTCGACCAGCTGGGCGGCCTGACCGAGGCCATCGCCAAGGCCAGGGAGCTGGCCGAAATCCCGGCCGATCAGTCCGTGCGCTACAAGCGATTCCCGACGCCGCTGTCGCCCTGGGATGCTCTGTCCGAAGCGTTCGGCGTCCAGTCGGAAGCCGCGCGCGCCCTGGTCCTGCTGGGCAGCGTCACGGCCGACCCGCAGGCCCAGGCTGTGCTCGGTGAAGTCCGGACCCAGCGGATGCGCGGTGAGGGGGCCACCGTCCTCGCCGATCAGCCTCTCTGAGCCGGCCTGCGACACACTCGCCTGTGATGCGTCCGGTCATTGACGGTTCATGTAACTGGACCGACATTGGTCTTTCAGGCGAAGGTCGCTTCCATCGGCCGTCGCCTAGCAGGGATAGGGAATGACCAACCATCGTTTCGCTTCGTTCGGCTTCCAGCACCGCCGCCATCAGGGCCTCCTGGCTCCGATCATGTGGCTCGGCGGCGTGATCGCCACCGTGGCGGCCCTGACGGTCGGCGCGGTTCTGGCGGTCTTCACGGCGGCGGCTGTCGCGGTCATCGCGCTGTGCGCCAGCGTCCTGGTCTTCTTTGCCGGTCTGGCCGTCCGGGCGCGCAAGCGGGCGTTTGTTCGCGCCCGTCGTCATGACGACGTGATCGAGGCCGAGAAGGTCGGCGACACCTGGGTCGCCTATGGCTGGGAGCGTCACGGGCGCTGATCGTGCCCCTGCGCATAACCGAGGCCCCGTCCCCCAACTTCGACCAGCGTCGGGGCCCGCCCGACATGCTGTTGCTGCACTATACCGGCATGAAGACGGCCGAGGCGGCGGTCGAACGCCTGCGCGACCCTGAGGCCAAGGTCTCGGCTCATTACGTCGTCGACGAGGACGGCGCGATCCTGCGTCTCGTGCCCGAGGAACGGCGCGCCTGGCATGCAGGCAAGAGCTGGTGGAAGGGCGAGACCGACATCAACGCCGTCTCCATCGGCATAGAGATCGTCAATCCGGGCCATGAGTGGGGCTATCGCGCCTTCCCCGACGCCCAGATCGACGCCGTCATCGCCCTGATCGACGACATCCGCACCCGCTGGGCCATCGAGGACCCGCGCATCCTCGGCCACTCCGACGTGGCGCCCACGAGGAAGCAGGATCCGGGCGAGCTGTTTCCGTGGAAGCGTCTGGCCGAGCACCGGCAGGGGCTCTGGTTCGAGCCGGCGGCCGAACGCATCGCCGCGCTCGGCCCGCCGCTGTCGATCGGCGACAGTGGGCTGGGGGTGCACGTGTTGCAGGCCGGGTTGCATCGGCTCGGCTACGAACCCCTGCCCGACGGGATCTATTCCGAGGAAACCCGGGTCACGGTCGAGTCCTTCCAGCGGCACTGGCGGCCTTCGAAGGTCGATGGAGTCGCTGATGGCGAAACGCGGGCGACCCTGATGGGCGTCCTGCAGCTGGCAACGGCAGAGAGCATCACGGGCGTGCTGAATTGACCTGCGGCGTCGAAGCGTCCACCTAGCCTGTGTCAGACGGCCGGGCGGTCGCGGCGGGGGCTTGCCCTCGTCGAGGAAAGTCCGGGCTCCACGGTGAGAAGGCGGCGGATAACTTCCGCCCGGGGCGACCCGAGGGATAGCGCCACAGAAAGCAAACCACCTCTTCGGAGGTAAGGGTGAAAGGGTGGGGTAAGAGCCCACCGCGTCGCTGGTGACAGGGACGGCATGGCAAGCCCCGCCTGGAGCAAGACCGAATAGGGGTGTCGCGCGGACTTTGGTCCGCAGGGTTCACCGCCCGAGACGCCCGGGTAGGTCGCGAGAACCGTCCAGCAATGGCCGGTCCAGAGGAATGATCGTCGCCGCGCTTCGGTGCGGAACAGAACCCGGCTTACAGGCCGTCTGGCGCCTTTTTCTTGCGCTACCGCTCGACGCGCGGCGTCTCGCTGCTTGAGCGCGGGTCGTGCGCTACCGCTCGCGACGCGGTCGCTCGCTGCTTGAGCGCGGATCGTCTCCTCCCCGCGCCACAGGCGGGGGGAGGTGGCACGGAGCGAAGCGGAGTGACGGAGGGGTTCCTGAAGCGGCGAGATCGAATATGTGGCGACCCCTCCACCACTCCGCGGTCCCCCTCCGCATCGGCTAAGCGGCCGACGGGGAGGAGACAAATGGGCCTGCCTCGCGCTATCTCCCGCCCATGACCACCGACACCTCCGGCCTTTCCCAGCTCGGCCAGCACATCGTCCAGCCGAGGACGCCAGAAGAGGCCGTGCTGGAGCGCGTGCCCAACCCCCATCCCGACACCCTCTACCTGGCCCGGTTCACGGTGCCGGAGTTCACCAGCCTGTGCCCCGTGACGGCCCAGCCGGACTTCGCTCATCTCGTGATCGACTATGCCCCGGGCGACTGGCTGGTCGAATCCAAGTCGCTGAAGATGTATCTCACCGCGTTCAGGAACCACGGGGCCTTCCACGAGGACTGCACCGTGGCCATCGGCAAGCGGATCGCCGACCTGCTGGCTCCGAAATGGCTGCGCATCGGCGGCTACTGGTACCCGCGCGGCGGCATCCCGATCGACGTCTTCTGGCAGACGGGCATCCCGCCCGAGGGGCTGTGGCTGCCCGACCAGGGCGTGCCGACCTATAGCGGGCGGGGGTAGGGGCCTTTCCCCTCGCCCTTCGGTCGCTACCAGCTGTGCCGGAAGCGGACCTGCCAGACGGCACCAATGGGTGGCGAGCGGAAATACGAGCTGTCGCTTTTCAGTAGTGCGTGGTTAGATTCGAACCTCGCCCAAGCCAGCAATCATCTGCGAGGGCGGTCTTGCGATCTGCTCGCCCGGCTCGCCGGCGCCGTTGATCCAGATCGCATTCAGACTGAATGCGCTGGCGTGATATGCGTCCCAGGCGTTGGCCGACACGAAGCGGACGCTCTCCCGTGTCCGAAATCCCGGAATGGTTTCGACGAGCGCATAGACGGCCGGGTCTGGCTTGTAGGTCTGCAGCGTTTCCGCAGAAAGGACGTGATCGATCCACGCGCCTAGGCCGTTGGCATCAATCGCACGCCGCGTCGCTTTTGCGCCCGCATTGCTGAGGATCGCGATTGTCGCGTGGCGCTCTTCCTTCAGGCGTTGGAGCAGGTCATGCGCGCCGTCAGTAGCAGGAAGGATGTCGTAAGCGGCGAGAAGAGCGTCGCGAATTTCTGCTCTGGTCTCGCTGTGCTTGAACAGCGCGTAGTCGAGAGCCCGCTCGGTCAGGCTCGTAAAGTCGACATAGTCTCCCGAGGCGGCCGTGAGCCAGGTATAGGCGAGCTGTTTTTCACGCCAGGTGCGGGAGATCGCCGCCCATCGCGCTTCGTCCCCGGCGCTCAGCGCGCGCACGGCCGCGTGGACGTCCAGCAGCGTGCCGTAGGCATCGAACACCCAGATGTCGCGGTCGGTCATCGTGGAGCGGCTCCTTTGGTAAGCAACGTGTCCAGCGCGCAAGCGATGAAGTCATCGAGCGGCTCGATCGAATCTTCCAGTGCCGCGCGCGCCAGCGCGCCCTGCCAGCTGTTGAGCAGCACCATCGCCAGCCGGAGCGCGTCGCACGGTGCCGCGTTGTCGGCGGCACCGATGGCGGCTGCGATCTGCCCGCCCCACGTTGCATAGGCCCGCTTCAGGGCCGCGCGGGCCTCATCGCTGACATGTCCGATTTCAAGGGTCAGCTTGGCGATCAGACAGGCCTTCGAAAGGCCATCGCGAGCGGCGCGGTGCCGGACACCCTCGAAGATCGCGCGAACGCCATCCAGCGGATTTTCCGCGTGCGCTTCGAGCAGCGCGTCGATCAGCTTGCCGTCGTGCGCGACGATATGATCAATCAGAGCCACGACGAGCGCGTCCTTGGACGGGAAGGCGTAGTAAAAGGACCCCTTGGGCACGCCGGCGCGATCGGCGATCGCGGCGATCCCCGCCGCGTGGTAACTCTGCGCGGCGAAGACGTCGTGCGCAGCGCGAAGGATCGCTTCGCGGGTGCGCTCCCCGGCCGGGCCGGGTCCAGCCGGCCGGCCACGGGGTCGTCGCTCGGGCACTGCTGTCATGGTTGCGGGGTCTCCCCTGAGGTGGCTGCGCGAACCGCCGCGATGACCGCACCGGGGTCAGCATACATCAGCATGTGGCCGGCACCCGGCAGTTCCTCGACCGTCGCAGCCGGCAGGCGGCGCAGCGCTCCAAGATGTACTGGCGGATCAAGGATCGCGTCCTTCATGCCGAACAGCACGGTCGTTGGCGTGCGGATCGCCGGCAGCTCTGATGCCAGGGCTGCGAGCCCATCATTCAGGGCAGACATGTCCTCGAAAGTGGCGATGATCTGGTCTGGCCGACGCGCAAGAAGCGCACCGCCCGCTGTGCCGAAATCTTGCGGTGTCGTCTGGGGCGAGAAGATGATGCGCAGCGTCCCGGGCCCCGAGCGCTTGGACGCCGGAATGGCGACAGTGTAGGCGAGCGCAAAGCGCCTGAAGGCGGAATCGACCTTGAACCGATCGATGGGTGGCTGCGGCTGGAACGGCGTCGCGGCCGGGGCCAGCAAGACGAGGTGCGCAAGATCGTCGGGATGCCGGGCCGCATAGGCGAGCGCGACGGAGCCGCCGAGCGAATGGCCCACGATCACGGGGCGCTGAAGCCCGAGTTCCACCACCACGCGATGGACGACGTCCGCCTGAGACTGGACCGACGCGCTCGTGCCGCCAGGGCGCGCGCTGTGACCTGATCCTGGCCGATCGATGATGATGACGCGGTGGGTCCGTGAAAGTTCGGTCGCGACCGTCTGCGTGTAGTTCCGCACATTGCCGGCAAGGCCGTGAAGCATCACCACCGGCGGACCCTCACCAAGGTCGACATAATGAATGCGTGCACCGTCGACGTTGACGAACTCGCCCATTGGGGGGACTGCGGCTTCAGCGCGGCGGGCTTCGGCGAGGTTCGAGAAGACGAGGATCGCGACGCCGAGGGCCACCAGGCCGACCAGCGCAATGACGGCGTAAACGGCAGGGTGATACATGAGCGATCTCACTATTCTTCGACCGGTCGTCTATAATAAGCGAAGGGCGTTTACAACGTATTTCTGAGCGGGGAGTTCGTGCCTCACCCTTGAACAAGGCGGCAGATCACGGCCTTGGCGAGCCGCGCTTTCCCTGCGTAGGCTCGGACGTGCCCCAAACTGTCCGTCTTCCCTGGGAATCGTGGGGCCGTCGCTGGCTCGACAGCCTGCAAGCCTGGGCCGACCGGCGCCGCTCGACCCGCTTTGCCTTCGCCTTCCTGATGTTCGGGATCAAGCAGGCCTATGCCTGTCTGTTCGGGGGGGCGATGCTGGGGCTGATCCTGCTGACCTTCCTGTTCTGGCCGGACGAAAGCCCCTTGTCGCGCTACGACTTCCTCGTCGTCGGGGCGGTGCTGATCCAGATCGCCATGCTGGGGCTGAAGCTGGAGAGCTGGGCCGAGGCGCGGGTGATCCTGCTGTTCCACATCGCCGGGACGGTCATGGAGCTGTTCAAGACGGCGCACGGATCGTGGCTCTACCCGGAGGAATCGGTGCTGCGGATCGGGGCGGTGCCGCTGTTCTCGGGATTCATGTATGCGGCCGTGGGCTCCTACATCGCGCGCGTGCAGCGGATTTTTCATATTCGCGTCAATGGTTATCCGCCGCTGTGGACAACATGGGCGCTGGCAGTGGCGATCTACGTCAACTTCTTCGCCCACCACTGGCTGCCGGACATCCGGCTGGCCCTGTTCGCGGCGACGGCGCTGCTGTTCGGCCAGGGATGGTTCTTCTTCACGGCCAACCGGACACGGCTGAGGATGCCGCTGCTGCTGGGGTATTTCCTGGTCGCCCTGTTCATCTGGTTCGCGGAGAACCTGGGGACGCTGGGGCGGGCCTGGGCCTATCCGGCACAGGAGACGGGGTGGGAGATGGTGTCGCTGGCCAAGCTGGGCAGCTGGTTCCTGTTGATGATCATATCGGTGGTGATGGTGTCGCTGGTCCACCGCCCGGAGGAGGAACCGCGATGAGCGATGGGTGGCAAGAGTCGGCCGACGCCTGGGTGGCGTCGCAAGGGTCGGAGGGCGACTTCGGCCGGCGCTGGGTCATGGACGCGCCCATGCTGGAAAGGGTGCGCAGGCGTCCATACCGGCGCGCGATCGACGTCGGCTGCGGCGAGGGGCGGTTCTGTCGGATGCTGAAAGCCGAGGGGGTCGAGGCCGTGGGCATCGACCCAGCGACGGGTCTGATCGACCATGCCCGCCGTCTTGATCCCGAGGGCGACTACCGCGTCGAGGCGGCCGAGGCCCTGGGGTTCGATGACGGAACGTTCGATCTGGTCGTCAGCTATCTGTCGCTGATCGACATTCCCGACGCGGCCGCCGCGATCGGGGAGATGGCGCGGGTGCTGGCCCCCGGCGGCCACCTGCTGATCGCCAATCTGGCGAGCTACAACTCGGCGGGGGATGTGAACGACCTTGGCTGGTCGAGCCTGTCGGATGGTCGCCGCGCCCAGGCGATGGACCACTATCTGGAAGAGAAGGTCGCCTGGATCGCCTGGAAGGGCATCCGCATCCAGAACTGGCACCGTCCCCTGTCGACCTACATGACCCTGCTGCTGGATCAGGGCTTGCGGCTGACACACTTCGCCGAGCCGAGGGCCGATCCGGGCGGCGATCCGCTGCGCGCGGCGCACTACAACCGCGCGCCCTGGTTCATGCTGATGGAGTGGGAGAAGCCCTCGCTCAGTCCTGGGTCAGACTGAGGACATTGCCGTCCGGATCGGTGAAGAAGGCCACCTGCGCCTTGCCGTCCGGAGACGTCCAGACCCCGTCCGTGTCCTGGCCCATGCCGGGATAAATGGTCATTTCGACGCCCTTGGCTTTCAGCGCGGTGATCGTCGCGCGGATGTCGGAGACGCGCCAGCCGAGCACCGGGTGACCTCCGGCGGCATGGTCGGGGATGTGGGTGATCCGAAGCGTCGCCCCGTTCAGGTCGAACACGGCCCCGAAGCCGTCGTCCACGATGAAGCGCAGCCCCAGAGTGTCCCGATAGAAGGCGTCCGAGACCGTGCGGTCCCGCGTCAGGATGAAGCTGATGGCGGTGGCGTCGGCGGGCAGGCTCATGGGGGTCTCCGCGATCGGAACGCCCAAGCTTAGCACGATCAGGGATGGCGCGTCGTCAGCGCCGCGATGTCCGGCCGTTCCCGCTCCAGCAGGGGCTCCACCGGTGTGCCGATGTGGATGAAGCCCGCGACCCTCTCCTCGCTCGTTGCACCGAACAGGGCGGCCGCTTCGGCGTCATAGCTGTACCAGTCCGTGATCCAGCTGGAGGCGAAGCCCAGCGCGCCGGCCGCGTGCTCGATGTTCATGCAGACCGCCCCGGCCGACAGCACCTGCTCCCACTCCGGCTTGGAGGCGGGCCGTGCGGTCGAGAGAACGAGGATGGTGACCGGCGCGGCCGTCAGCTTGGACAGCACGGCGGTCGCCTTGGCGGGCAGGGCCTTGTCGACCGCCATGGCCGCCAGTCTTTCGGCGATCTCGACCCGGGTCTGGCGGCCGAGAACGACGAACCGCCACGGCGTCAGCTTGCCGTGATCCGGGCTACGCGCGCCCAGAGTCAGGATGAGGTCGATGTCCGCTCCGGACGGTCCGGGATCGGCCAGGCCGTGCGCCGGGGCAGAACGCCGGACCGCCAGCCGCGCCAGGGTTTCAGGCGAAGCTGTCGGCGAGGGCAGGGCGGCACCGAGCGGGACGAACGAAGGCAGGGTCATGGCCTTCAGCTAGGCGATCAGAGGCTTTCGCGCCATAGGAGCCGCATGAGCGAGGACCCCTTCGACGCCGACCGCCCCCGTCCGGCCTGGGACGACGGCCGCGTGCGCCCGGCGTGGAGCGACGAGGGGACCGAAACGGTCTTCGACAATCCCTGGATGCGCGTGACCCGACACAGAGCCACCGCGCCGACCGGCTCCGGCGCTGACTATGTGGTCATGCGACCGAGAAATCTCACCTGCGGTGTCTTGCCCGTCCACGGCGATGGAACGGTGACGCTGGTCGGCCAGGCGCGGTTCCCGCTGAAGAACTATTCCTGGGAGATGCCGGAGGGTGGCGCGCCGTTCGACGAGGATCCGCTGGACGGCATCAAGCGCGAGCTCGCCGAAGAGACGGGTCTGGTGGCGCGCGGCTGGCGCGAAGTGCTGCGCATGGAGCTGTCGAACTCCATAACCGACGAGCGCGCGATCGCCTGGCTGGCCTGGGACCTGACGCAGGCAGAGGCCCGGCCTGATCCGACGGAGGTCATCGCGACGGTGCGCGTGCCCTTCATGAGCCTGATCGCCGAGATCGACCGGGGATCGGTGCGTGACGCCTTTACCGTGGCGACGGCGCTGCGCGCCTACCATATGGCGCGGGAAGCCCTGCTCCCGGGCTGGCTGGCCCATGCCATGCTGACCCGGGTATGATGGGCGAAACGGAGGGGCGCATGCCCAAGCTGGAAGTCGTTGCCGCCAAGCCGTCCCTGTGGCGGGATCTGCGCCTCGCGGCGGAGGAGGCTGCGCGTGCCGAGCCGCATCTGGGCTCTCTGCTGAACGCCGCCGTCCTCTCGCACAGCGACCTGGCGGGCGCGTTGAGCTTCCAGATCGCAAGGAAGCTGGGCGACGCCGAACTGGCGGCCATGAGCGTGCGCGAGGTGTGTCAGTCCGCCTTCGCCGCCGATCCGGCGATCGTCAAGGCGGCCGAGGCGGACCTGCAGGCCGTCTCGGAGCGCGATCCCGCCATCAAGTCGCTGCTGCAGCCCTTCCTCTATTTCAAGGGATACCAGGCGCTTCAGGCCTGGCGCGTTTCGCACTGGCTCTGGACCGAGGGGCGCGAGACGCTGGCCTTTCATTTCCAGAGCCGGATTTCGGAGCTGTTCCAGGTCGACATCCATCCGGCCGCGCGGATGGGATCGGGCCTGTTCCTCGATCACGGCACGGGCATCGTCATCGGCGAGACCGCCGTCGTCGGCGACGAGGTCTCCATGCTGCATGCGGTGACGCTGGGAGGCACCGGTGCCGAGCGTGGCGATCGTCACCCCAAGATCGGACGGGGCGTTCTGCTCGGAGCCGGGGCCAAGGTGCTCGGCAACATCACCATCGGCGACTACGCCAAGGTGGCCTCGGGTTCGGTTGTGCTCAAGCCCGTGCCGGCCGGTTGCACGGTCGCGGGAGTGCCCGCGCGGCTGGTCAACTGTCCGACCGACGCGACGCCTGCGCGGACGATGGATCATACCCTGGCCGATATCGTCTATGACTTCGTGATCTAGGGTTCACTTCGCGAGTTACCCCCTCTAGGGTCCGCGCCTTCCAATCCGACCACCTGAGGCCCCACCGTGACCGAAGACGACATGAAGCGCATCGAGACGCACCTGAAGCGCACCTTCAACACCGGTGGCATCATCGTGAAGGCCCGAGGCAAGGTGTCGGACTCGGCCGAGGTGTATGTCGGTGACGAGTTCATCGGCGTTGTCTTCGCTGACGAGGACGAGGACGGCAGCTTCATGTTCGAGATGGCCATCCTGGCCGAGGACCTGCCCGCCGCCTGATCGGCTTGCGGCGCACGTGAAAACGCCGGGCGGATCACTCCGCCCGGCGTTTCGCGTTTCTGACCAGAGCTTTTAGCGCTTGCCGAAGATGAAGTCGGCGATCCCGCTGAGCACGCCCTTCTTGGGCTCGGGCGCGCGGGCGGTCTGGGCCGGGGCGGCGGGAGCCGCGCTGGCGACCGTCGATGCCGGAGCGGCGGTCGCCGCCGGAGCGGTCGTCGCAGC